>OJDH01000338.1_pt1 | contig 23676 bp, 22 predicted proteins | sample 1592761 | NCBI WGS metagenome assembly OJDH01 (sample SAMN05416855, study PRJEB24817) | seawater metagenome | isolation source: Sea water | place: Canada:Atlantic | collected 2013-11
CCCTGTGCATGCAGTAGCGTGCTTGCTGAAAACATTAGGCCCAGCCCAACCGATAGTAAAAATCGCTTCATTGATGCTTTTATCTACGGATAGTTAATATTCAAATGAACAGAACGGGATGCTCAATACTATCTTTCATCGATTCATGATCTTCCCTAACTTAGTCAAGCCTTTCATTTTACGCCTTACGCTCCATAGAACGACTCCTTAGAACGGCCCATTACACCAGCCAGCTCAAAAGTACAAAATGGCGTTTTCTATGAATGCGAGAAATGCGTGCTTTGGTCTTTTTACTCTAAAATTAACATGAGGCGTTGCGAGTTCGCGCGTTGTCCAAAGTGCAGCGCTTAGCAAGAGATTTTAGCCTGAGCTTTATGATGGCTCGTTTGCACATTCTTGTTTTGCATTTTTGTTTTACATTCTCGCGCAGCCACCCGCCAAGGAAGAGGCTGACTAAAGCCGTCGGAACAAAAAAGGCCAGCTAATCAGCTGGCCTTGTATGTGTCATCCAGGTAACGAAAAAATACTATCCCTTACGCCAAGTGGTGCCACTGGGGCCATCTTCAAGAATAATATTCAAAGCATTTAGTGCATCTCTTGCGGCATCTGCTGCTGCCCAGTCTTTAGCAGCGCGGGCATCGTTACGCGCTTTAATTAAGCCTTCAATTTCTGCCACTTCATCATCATCTTGCTGCTCGCCTTGCAAATATTCGCTTGGGCTGCGTTGTAAAATGCCTAGTACCTTACCTAAATTAATCAGCACGCCGGCTAAATCACTGGCGCGCTCATGCCCTGCTTCCCCTTCAGCTTTGGCTCTGTTGAGCTCTTTGGCCACGTCGAAGAGCACGGCCATAGCCTCTGGCGTATTGAAATCATCATCCATGGCTTTATCAAAGCGAGTAATATAATCAGTACTTTGCATATCGACCCGGGTATTTGCCTTTACGTCTCGAAGAGACGTATACAAGCGCTCAAGTGCACTGCGTGCTTGGGTAATGTTATTTTCTGAATAACTCAACTGGCTTCGATAGTGAGCTGACATCAAGAAATAACGCAGGGTTTCAGCATCGTGTTGTTGCAACACATCCCTTAAGGTGAAGAAGTTGCCTAATGATTTAGACATTTTTTCGCTGTCGACTTGTACCATGCCCGCGTGCACCCAGTAATTTACATAAGGGGTGTCGTAGGCGCAGCACGATTGTGCTACTTCATTCTCATGATGAGGGAAAATCAAATCTGATCCACCACCGTGAATATCAAAGTGCTCGCCCAAGTGTTTTTGATTCATGGCTGAACATTCAATATGCCAACCTGGGCGCCCTTCCCCCCAAGGTGATGACCAGCTTGGTTCACCTGGTTTAACTGTTTTCCACAGTACGAAATCCATGGGATCATCTTTATCGCTGTCTACATCGACGCGCGAGCCCATGTTCAGTTGGTCCAGGTCTTGTTTACTTAGTTTGCCGTAATCCGCATAGCTGCTCACATCAAACAACACATCGCCTGATTTAGCCTGATAAGCATGACCGCGCTGAATGAGGCGCTCGATAATCGCTACGATTTCGGGCATGTGGGTAGTCACGCGAGGCTCAATATCCGGCTCAAGCAACCCTATCGCCGCGAAATCTTCATGCATCATGGCAATGGTGCGCTCAGTTAGTGCACTGGTCGTTTCACCATTTTCATTCGCACGTTGAATGATCTTGTCGTCAATGTCGGTGATGTTTCGCACATAATTCACGTCATAGCCTTTGTGGCGTAAATAGCGCACCATTAAATCGAAACTTAAGTACGTGCGAGCGTGCCCCATGTGCGAAAGGTCATATACTGTGATACCGCACACGTACAACCCCACCTTTGATTCATGTAAAGGTGTAAAGAGCTCTTTTTGTCGAGTCAGGGTATTGTATATGTGTAGCATTAACCGTTTTCCTATTTGTAAATTCAATGACGTTTAAAATGACCTAAAAAAAGGTGGGCACAACTGCCCAGAACGCCGATTCTATCACTGTGTCACTCCACTCGCATTAATCAATATGAATCAACTGCTTAAAAAGCGCGTCGCTTTACGTTAGAATGGCGAACTTTTATTTTTTATGATTCACCTGAGGGCATTAAAATGGTCACAATTCATACTAACTACGGCGTCATTAACGTAGAGCTTTTCGCAGACAAAGCGCCTGAGACAGTTGCTAACTTTTTAAGTTATGCCAAAGAAGGGTTTTACGACAACACGATTTTTCACCGTGTTATCGATGGTTTCATGGTTCAAGGCGGTGGTTTCGAGCCTGGCATGGAGCAAAAAGCAACAAAAGCGACCATTAAGAATGAAGCGAACAACGGCCTTGCCAACGAAGTAGGCACATTGGCCATGGCACGTACGAATGAGCCTCACTCTGCTAGCTCACAGTTTTTCATCAACGTGGCTAACAACAGCTTCTTGAACTTCCGCAGCGAATCTGGCGATGGCTGGGGCTACTGTGTATTTGCTAAAGTGACTGACGGCATGGACGTAGTCAACAAGATCAAAGACGTTAAAACTGGCAACTCTGGATATCACCAAGATGTGCCTGTAGAAGATGTGGTTATACAGAAAGTTGAAGTAAGCGAATAATCTAGTTTTCGAGGCCTGTTCATTCTGAATAGGCCTTTTATTGAGTCTCCTCATGTCTTTTACCTACTTTATTGCCGATTTACATCTATCTGCTGAGCGCGAAGATATCAGTCACTGTCTATTTCAGTTTCTTGAGCATGATGCACGCCAAGCAGATGCACTTTATGTTTTAGGCGATTTATTCGAAGCCTGGATTGGCGATGACAATCAAACCCCATTCAATCAACAGGTGGCCAGCGCATTTAAGCAGGTTGCAGATTCTGGAGTCGATGTTTTTTTTATTCATGGTAATCGCGATTTCCTTATCCGCGAACGCTTCGCGAAACAGGCTGGCTTTACCTTATTGCCAGAGCAAGTGGTCATTGATTTATACGGCACACCGACCTTGATCACCCATGGAGATGAACTGTGCACTAAAGATGTGGCTTATCAAAAATTCCGTAAAAAAGCCCGTGGTTGGTGGTGGCCTAGGTTAGTCTTGTGCTTGCCCTTGAAAACGCGACAAAAAATTGCCGAAAACGGCCGTGCCACCAGTAAAGAAAATCAGAAACAACTTACCACAGACATAATGGATGTCACCCCTCAAGAAGTCATAGACACCATGTCTCGTTTTAATGTAACGCGGCTAATACATGGCCATACACATCGCCCCGCTATTCACGCTTTAACCGTAAACGGCCAACCTGCCCAGCGCATCGTGCTAGGTGATTGGTACGACCAGGGGAGTATTCTCACAGTGACCAAAGACAGCTTATCACTCACTGAACACCCATTTTTTCAGGCAGCAAAATAACGCGTTCAGGTCAGAACGGTTGTCTAACCACCGCAAGTGCGTCATAAATCCTTAAAATTTCTGCCATTTTTATGCAACCGTAACGTCACGGTTTCGTCAATAAAGTGTCAGCTAACCTTCATACAAGTCCCCTAACCTATTCCCGCTGTTACTAGAGCCGCTAGTAAATAAATCTTAAAAGCACACCACATTCGGGAATAAAAACATGAAACTGAACTGGATATCAACGGCCAGTGCCCTTGCACTAGCTGTATCAACAGCGCTTCACGCTGATGTTTTGCCTAGCTACCAAACGGACAATACTTGGTATGCTGATGCGCAAGCTAAATTGGCCGCAAAATTAAACACTAATAATCAATTCAAAGCCAAGAATGTCATTTTGTTTGTAGGCGATGGTATGGGTGTTTCAACACTTACTGCTGCGCGTATTTTACAAGGTCAACAAGCCGGTAACCCTGGTGAAGAAGGCTACCTAAGCTTCGAGACATTCCCCCATACAGCTCATGTTAAAACCTATAATGTAGATGCACAAACCCCAGATTCAGCAGGCACCATGACAGCGATGATGTCAGGCCTTAAAACGGACGTAGGCGTTATTGGTGTCAACGAGAATATTGAACGTGGCGATTGTTCTACGGTTGCCGGTAATGAAGTATCTACCGCATTAGAACTCGCTGAAATAAAAGGCATGGCGACGGGTATTATCTCCACGGCGCGTATTACTCATGCAACACCCGCTGCGACCTACGCAAAATCGGCCGACCGTAACTGGGAAGATATTTCAGATATGCCAGAGGAAGCCGTTACCGCTGGATGTACCGATATTGCTGACCAACTTGTTAACTTTGAGTCTAACCTTGAAGCCCGTTTTACAGGTGTTGATGTAGACGGTTTAGAGGTGGTCATGGGCGGCGGACGTCGTCACTTTTTACCTAAAGATGCCGCATCTAACAGTGCAGATGCCGTCAGCGAAGTAGAAGGCGATCGCACCGACGAGCGCAATTTAGTCACAGAATGGCAAGACATGTACACAAACGGTACCTATGTCATGGACCAAGCTGGGTTTGATGCAGTAGACGCAGCCACTACCACACGCCTATTCGGTTTATTTAATGAATCACACATGCAGTACGAAGCAGATCGCGCTAATGACGTAGCGGGCGAGCCTTCATTAACTGACATGACCAGCAAGGCCATCGATGTACTAGACAATAACGATAACGGTTATTTTCTAATGGTGGAGTCAGGTCGTATTGACCACGGTCACCATGCCGGTAGCGCATACAATGCATTAACCGATGCCATTGAATTATCCAACGCCATTCAGGCGGCAGTTAATAACACAAGTTCTGAAGATACCTTAATTTTAGTCACAGCGGATCACGGTCACGTATTTACTATCGCGGGCTATCCGAAACGCGGTAATCCCATCCTTGGTAAAGTAGTTTCTGTTGGTGCTACCGAACCTGCCTTAGCGGCAGACGAAATGCCTTATACCACTTTGGGTTACACCAATGGTAATGGCTTTCATGATTTAGGCGATGAAACCGACGCTGATGTCAGTTATAGCGAAGAACTTGCTGCTGGGCGCATGAACATCACTGACGTCGACACCACCACCTCCGGTTATCACCAAGAAGCGCTTATCCCCCTTAGCTCAGAAACGCATTCAGGCGAAGACGTGGCGCTGCATGCAAGCGGCCCGGGTTCTCAGTTGGTGCAAGGCGTGGTAGAGCAAAGCGTGGTCTTTCACATCATTGAGCAAGCGCTTGACTTAATTCAGGAATAGGTAGAAAAACATGAAAAATTTAAAATTATCCCTAATAGCGCTTGCGGTAATGGGTCTGTCAGCATGTGACGGAGACGACGGTACTAACGGCACCGATGGCAGCAACGGCGTAAATAGCTTAATTGTGCAAACAGCGTTAGCCGCAGGCGATGCAAATTGCCCGAACAGCGGTGTACAAATTGATTCTGGTATCGATGCAGACAGCAGCGGCACATTGGAGTCTAGCGAAATTGATTCAACTGAGTATGTTTGTTCTCCTGGCGTCACAACGGTAGACAGCAGCGAGTTACTTACTAACGTCAATAATGAATGGTTTGTGGAAGGGCAAGAAGAAGTCGCCGCCGCTCGCCAAACATGGTTAGAAGCAACAAACACCACCTCTGCAAAAATCACTGCGGATACCGCGCCCTCGGTAGCGGCGAAAAGTATCGCTAGTTTACGTGGCAGTGCCAAAAACGTCATTTTATTTGTTGGCGATGGCATGGGCATCTCTACTGTGACTGCGGCACGTATTTTAGAAGGTCAAATGAAAGGTGAGCTAGGGGAAGAAAACCAACTTAGCTTTGATAAAATGGATTTTTCTGGTTTGGCAAAAACCTATAACGTGGATGCACAAACCCCTGATTCAGCCGGCACCATGACCGCCATGATGAGTGGTGTTAAAACCGATGTGGGTGTTATTGGCGTTGATGAAGACATCGAACGAGGCGACTGTTCAACCGTAGCCGGCAACGAACTTGTGACCGCGTTAGAGCTTGCAGAAATTGCCGGTAAATCGACGGGTATTATTTCGACTGCCCGTATTACTCATGCCACCCCAGCTGCAACCTACGCTAAATCAGCCGATCGTAACTGGGAAGACGTTTCAGATATGCCAGAAGCTGCAGTAACAGCGGGCTGCGTTGATATTGCAGACCAACTGGTTAATTTTGAAAGCATGCTTGAAGCACGTATTAACGGAGTGGACGTAGATGGAATCGAAGTCGCCTTTGGTGGTGGACGTCGTCACTTCTTGCCAAAAGATGCCAGCTTTAATAGCACCGATGCAGTAAGCGCAGTAGAGGGTGACCGTACAGATGGACGCGACCTCACGGCAGAATGGCAGACAAACTACAGCAACGGCGTTTATATTACTGACCAATCAGGCTTTGATGGCCTAAACACCGAAACCACTGAACGTGTGTTTGGCTTATTCAACGAGTCTCATATGCAGTATGAAGCGGACCGTGAAAATGATGTAGCAGGCGAGCCTTCCGTCAGTGAGATGACAGAAAAAGCAATAAAAATATTGGACAACAATGACGAAGGCTTCTTCTTAATGGTTGAGTCAGGTCGTATTGACCATGGTCATCATGCTGGAAGTGCTTACAACGCATTGACCGACACCATTGAGTTTGCACAAGCCGTGCAAAGCGCCATTGATAATACCGACCCAGAAGAAACCTTGATTATCGTCACGGCGGACCACGGGCATGTCTTTACTATTGCTGGCTACCCTAAACGTGGTAACCCTATTTTAGGTAAAGTTGTGAACGTTGGTGCTGATGAGCCTGCAATGGCAGCAGATGATATGCCGTATACAACATTGGGCTACACAAACGGTCTGGGCTTTCGCAATTTAGGTGACGAAACGGATGCCGACGCAACCTACTCTCTTGAAATTGCAGCGGGTCGTCAAGACTTAACGGATGTTGATACCACGAGTACTGGTTACCACCAAGAAGCACTAGTACCGCTTTCGTCTGAAACCCACTCTGGCGAAGACGTAGGCGTATACGCAAGCGGCCCAGCTGCCTTGTTGGTCAATGGTACCAATGAGCAAAGCGTGCTGTATCACATCATGGACTTTGCCGCTGATTTAACAACGCAAGCAAACGCTGCTCAGTCACAAGAGTAGAAACACGATGAGGTTAGGTCGCTTAAAGCGCCCTAACCTTTTTTATTTACACACTAAAAATTTCTTTGTTGTTGGCGGCATAAAAGCGCTTGAATTAAAAAAATTGTATTTGCAGTACCCCGCTCTACAGTACTGATAAAAATAATCCATAAAGCAGCACGCTCAAGCCGAACAGCAGCACCACATGTAGTTAAGCTCGCAGCCTATCATTTACTATACCAAAGGCTTTGCACTTAACCTGCAGGAGTAAAATATGAAAAAGACGCTCATTAATATTCGTACATTGCTAACAACGGGTTTAGCGCTCTCAGCAGTCACAGCGATCTCAATCGCCACACCGCTTGCAGCCTTCACAACGCCCACATTTGCGGCGCCCCAAGCGAATGCCCAATGTGCAACAACGCATTCAAAACTCAGTGCATCCTATATCCTTGAGTCAAGCAATGGTGGTCAGAACCGTAATAGCGAATTAGATTTATACCGAAACGGAAAAACCGTAGCGCACCACTATCCACAAACTCAAATCACTGAAAGTTGGTACCTGTCTCCTAATCAACAAGTCAAACCCACGCGATTCTTCGACAGTGCTGAGCGCGCCATCGAATATCAACCCGGGGAAAAGGTTCATGGAAAAACCGAAACAGACTGGGATTATCGTAACAATCTGATCTCACAAGCACTGCTTTCACAACTTGATTTAGTAAAAGAAACAGGCACGGGTTGCGAGCTAACACGTCACTACAGTAAAACCATTGGCCATACTAAAATTAGCGTGCAGTGGGCAGTAGAGCAATCATTGTTGCTCGAATACAGTTGGCAACAAGACAACAAAAAAGAAATGTGGACCTTGACTGAAGTTAATCACGACGCCAAAGAAGTTGATCGTTTCTTTGCACAACGTTCACAATACCAGACCACAGATTTTGCCGATATTGGTGACGACCACAGCGATCCTTTTCTCACAAAAATGGTTACCTTAGGCTTTATTGAAAAAGGAGCATCTGGCTTTTACGATGAAAAAGGCAATGCACTGGCTGGCGGTCATCATCACTAGTTTATTTATCGGTTGTATTAAATTGAAAGTAAAAACGAAAACGGTTGCTTCAAGGCAACCGTTTTCGTTTCAAACCGTCACAACAAGAACTTAAAATACGATCGATTTACCTCGCCCGTGAGACTCAGAGCCTGCGTCTAACTGACCACCACGGTTGATGATCGTGTGTAAATCCCCGAAGCGATTGTTATTCATGGTGTACCCCATGTCTTCCAATGCTTTAACCGTTTGAGGGGTCAAACCATCTTGATAACGGATAACATCTTTAGGCAGTAACTGATGATGAAAGCGCGGAGCATCAACGGTTTCCTGGGCGCTCATATTAAACTCTAACGCGTTTAGAATAGAAGTATACACTGAACTAATAATGGTAGTGCCACCGGGTGAGCCCGTCACTACACTCACTTTGCCATCTTTTAATACAATAGTGGGAGTCATGGACGAAAGCATACGTTTTTTCGGGTGGATTTCGTTAGCCTCACCGCCTACTGCACCAAACACATTTGCTACACCAGGTTTAGCACTGAAGTCATCCATTTCATCATTTAATAAAAAGCCTGCGCCTTCTACTACTACGCCGCTGCCAAAACCAAGGTTGATGGTCGTCGTATTGGAGACTGCATTGCCCCACTTGTCGATAATCGAAAAATGCGTTGTTTCCTCACTTTCTTTAAGGCCAGGCTTGATTAACTCAGTTACTGAGATGCTATCCATGCTGATATTAGCGCCGCGCTTAGCAATATAGTCTGGATCGATTAGCTCTGAGACCGGCACTTGAACAAAATCAGGGTCCCCTAAGTACTCAGCTCTATCGGCAAACACACGTTTCCCCGCCTCTGCTAACAAATGTACATAGGGTGCAGAATTATGTTCAAGCTTATCGTTGCCCTTAGTGAGCTGGTCGTACATGGTTAGCCATTGAATTATCGCAATACCGCCTGAACTTGGCGGTGGCGAGGTCAGCACATCGTATTCGCGCCATTTAGCACTGATAGGTTGGCGAGCTTTAGCTTCATACTCCGCTAAATCTTGTTCTGTGATCAGGCCTTTATTGTTAGCCATAAAATCAGCGATGATTTTTGCTGTTTTGCCTTTATAGAAACCATCACGACCTTCGTCCCGAATAAGCGCCAATGTCGCGCCTAACTCCGGTTGTTTAAACACTTCGCCAGCCTTAGCTGAGGCAAAGTAATCATCAAAGTTGACGTTAAAACCTTTGTCTTTTAACCGCTTGCTGTAACGGCTAATGTAGCCAGCGAGTTTTTGCGGCATCACAAAGCCATCAACAGCTAACTTTACCGCAGGCTCAACAAGGTCATTCCAAGGTAATGTGCCGTATTTTTCATGCGCCAACCACATACCTGCTACTGTGCCAGGTACGCCAGATGATAAAATGCCAATCACAGATTGATATGGCACCACATTACCGTGGGCATCAAGGTACATATCACGATGTGCAGCAAGAGGTGCTTGTTCGCGATAATCGATAAAGTCAGATTCTTTATCTTTGTAAACCAGCATGAAACCGCCACCGCCAATATTTCCTGCTTCAGGTAAGGTCACAGCTAATACAAACTGGGCAGCAATCGCCGCATCAATTGCATTACCGCCATCTAGCATAATTTGCTGCGCTACATCTGCGCTAAACGCATCAGGCATAGCAACCGCCGATTGACCTATGCTCACTTCGTTTTGGGTTACCAGAGAGGCTTTGTGCACTACTTGCTCGGGCGCACTGCACGCGCTGAGCATAAAAAATGACAGTACAACTATGAGTGAATACTTCATCAGACTTCCTTTTATGTTAAACATATAACCAGTGAATGCATCATTTAGCCTGCCTAGCTAAATGATGCCATCGCGAAGACGCGTTTACAGCATGATCAGACTGGCAATAAAGTACGCGATAAACGCCAGTGCGCCACCAAATAAGGCATAAGGCATTTGAGTTCGAACGTGGGTCAGTAGGTCACAACCTGATGCAATCGACGATACAGCGGTGGTGTCGGATATCGGCGAACAGTGATCGCCAAACACCCCGCCACCGAGTATTGCCGCCAATACAAGGGAAGGCGGTAAACCTAAGGTTTGAATCAGTGGTACACCAATAGGAATGAGAATAGCGAAAGTGCCCCAACTTGTTCCCGTGGTGAAAGACATGATCCCTCCAGCTAAAAACAGCACAGGTACAATCAAGGATAATGGCAGATAGTCGCCCACTAGGTTAGCCACGAAAATCCCTGTGCCCAACTCTTTTAAGCTCCCCCCTAATGTAAGTGAAAATAACACGATGGTGACCAGTGGCAGTATCTCACCCATGCCTTTGAAACCTTCATCTACCAACTCTTTGTGAGTATATTTTTTAGCACTTATCAATAAAAAGTACGCGACCATACAAGCCAGCACAGTTGCGTACAGTACAGATTTACTGCCACTTCCCGCGGCAATGTCCCCATCCCCTGTCCACAACATAAAGCCAATCATACCGAATATCATGGTGCCAAGAGGGATAAGCATAAAACGTGCTTTACTAGGTGGGATCGGCAAGCTTACGTCGTTATTCTGCTGCATCTCGCGCTCTGCTTCACGCATAGGTCCGTGTACTCTATCTGTGACTATGGTGTAGGTCACGATGAGCAGTGCAATAATGGCGTAAAAGTTAAATGGAATAGTGCCCCATAATATCGAAACCGGAGATTCTTCTAATTCGTAATTGCTTAATAAGCCAAGGACAAACGCCCCCCAGCCGTTAAGTAGAATCAAGATGCAAACGGGCGCACTGGTGCTGTCGATAACGTACGCTAGACGTGCTCGGCTCATTTTAAATTTATCGTACAATCCACGAGATAAAATGCCCGACGCCAGTACGCTCAAGTTGGACTCAATAAAAACCACTATGCCAGTAAACATGGTAAGTAAGCCAACTTGACGTTTGCTTTTCGCTACGCCTTTATTGATTAGCATCTCAACAGTGGCAGTGACTCCGCCCGAATTGCGTATATACGCAAGCAACGCGCCGATTAACATACTAAATATGAGAATGCGTGCATTCCCTGCCGAACTGGCTATTTCGATAACTCGCTCAATTGAGCCAATAATGCCACTGAATATAAACTCGCTACCATTTCGGTAAGCAAGTAATGCTTCAGCTGAAAATATGGCGAGAATCAACGCCAAGATCACTTCTTTACGCCAAAAAACCACCACGATTGCGATGATCGGCGGAAGGATAGAATACCATTCCATATAGAACCTTATATATGCGCCTGTGCGCTATTATTATGTGTGTTGAACTTGGAGTGTTGACCTAAAATAAATACTTACTCAAGAAGAGTCAATATTCGAATAAATTATCACGCTTAGGAGGTACTCGTCAGCAACATTACACTATTTTTCTGAAGGTATTAAATACTATTATATCGCAAGTGCTGTGGTGTACTTAATTTGCTCCATAGCAAAACTCGATGTGACGTCTGACAACTCAATGCCCCCTACTAGGCGTTTATAAAAGACATCGAAGGCTTTCATGTCAGCTACAACCACTTTAAGCATATAATCATACTCGCCACTCATGCGGTAAAACTCTACAATTTCCTCAATGCCGGCGGCATATTCAGCGAATCGACCCAACCAATTGATGTCGTGTTGTGCAGCTTTGACTTGCACAAATACAGTCATGCCCAAATTAAGTTTTTCTGCATCAAGTAGCGCCACACGTTTCTTAATGATTCCCAGTTTTTCAAGGTTTTGAATGCGTCGCCAACAAGGGGTTGAACTCAGACCAATCTGTTCGGCGATATCACTAACAGACAAAGTTGCATCATTCTGCAGAAGTCTTAATATTTCCCTGTCCAACCTATCCATAAAAATTAACTCTAATAAAAACCATTGAATGAGAATAATTTTTTAAATTTACAAAAACAAGCACAATAGTTAGAAATTTATTCTGCTATATGCGTGGCATAGTATTGACCTGTTTTCTTTTCTATCAATGGAATACCTAACATGTCGAACGAAGCCCTTTCAATGGCTGTAAATAACACTCATAACGAAAACAACAAACTGATAAACGACCCTAAAAGCTCTTCAGCACCCGCTACCAAAGGGCGCATTTACGACGACATCACTCAAACTATTGGCAATACACCTCTAGTGCGTTTAAGTCGCTTAGGCAATAAGTACAAGGTACAAGGCGAAATACTCGCTAAAGTGGAATACTTCAATCCTGCTGGCTCAATTAAAGACCGTCCTGCGCTGGCTATGACCAATGCACTCATGTTGTCAGATTCGTTTGATGAAAATACTCAAATTATTGAAGCAACCTCAGGCAACAACGGCGTTGCTTGTGCATGGATATGTGCCATGAAAGGGATTCCATTGACCATAGTGATCCCAGAGCATATGTCAATTGAGCGACAAAAATTGATTAAGCACTATGGTGCGAAAGTGGTTACCACGGCGAAAGATTTGGGCACTAAAGGCGCTATTGATAAAGCGAAAGCCTTGGTAGCAGAAACGCAAGGCGCAGTGATGCTCGATCAGTTTGGCAACCAAGCGAATCCAGATATGCACTTTAACAGCACCGCACAGGAAATTTGGCGCGACACAAATGGAGAAGTTGACGTGCTGATCGCTGGCGTCGGTACAGGCGGCACCATCACAGGGATCGCCAAGGCGCTTAAAATTCGCAATCCAAATATCAAAGTCATTGCCGTCGAGCCCGCTTCATGCCCAGTGTTGAGCGAAGGCTGTGCGGGTGTGCACAAAATTCAGGGTTTGAGCTCAGGGCACGTACCAGATGTATTAGATGTCAGCTTGCTAGATGAAATTATTACCGTGAGTAACGAAGATGCTATTGCTTATGCTAGGGAACTTGCTCGTGTAGAGAGTTTGCCTGTGGGTATTTCATCCGGTGCAGCAGCATGTGCGGCTGTTCAAGTTGCTCAGCGAGCAGAGCTTGCGGGCAAAAACATCGTGACGATCCTAGCGGATACTGCAGAGCGTTATTTCAGTACTGACCTATTTGCTCAGGAGTAACGAGAATGCTCATGAGGATTCGCAGATACCCGTGAGCCAAAAGCTTCTGAAAATATAGTGATTTTGGCGCTGTTTATTGGCGCCTTTTTACTAACGCCCTTTAAAGCAAACGGTTATTTCGGCGAATGTCCGTTGTAGGCATGATTAAACGGCTGTCGTTTTACCTCAATGGGTTGATCGCCATGGGCAAAGTTGATGTCTTCAATATGACGCAGCTTTCGCCACGGTCTATCGCTGACAAAGAGCATCACCAAAATACCCGCTGAAATAGCACCTGCAACTTTAAACAATAAAATAGCGACCATAAAAAATAAGGTGCCAGAGGTTTGTTGCGGGATATTCGCCAAAGGCAAAAAAGCAGATATAACGATAGCAAGAACAGCAACGGTAAATAGAAGTGATACAAGTGTTTTATTATTAGACATTATTAGTTCCTCTAAAAATTCCTTTTTGTGTGACTTGTCCCTAATGCACTTTCGTATGCAAGACCACTACAATATAGCCACCAAAGTGAGGGCTATCAAACTGATTTTGAGGGAATATTGAGCGTAAAATGAGGCGTATCAATTTTACGGTAAATAAAACTCGCCCATTAAGCAAATGGGCGCTACGCATTAATTAAATTCGAAGAATAACGCCGCAAGGCTCAAAGACGCGACCAACAACAATACCAGTCCATTGATACCGAAATTGTCATTTTTTCTTCTGGTTCGCTTTCGCTTCATTAACAAAACCGTCAAACTTAATGCCACACAGGCAAAAAGCAGAGCGACTAAATAGGTACTTAAAGAAGACGACCACTGTTCGCGACCAGTCACCCCCCAAAAGTCTTGTACACCTGTTATGAATTCTGGGCGGGCATAATGAAACACGATCAAAGCAGCCACGAAGACCACCCAGCCAACAACGTTCACCCCAACGATTGTCTGAAATAATTTATCGTTCTCTACTCGTGTCTTACGACGGTTTTCACCTTGCCAATTTTGCTTGTCTGTTTCCATTGATTGCTCGCATCCGATTTTTCTTGAGTCTAAGCGTCACCTGAGTAAGATTACACACCTTGTGAAATTAGCCAACAAACGGACGTAAAATATTGGTCATCTGCGCCTACTTTTCACACGAATTGGTTCGTTATGTACTGAAGATTAGCTATTTTAGCCGATTATGCAGCGTTATCATGGCACTTACCCCTAAAAGAATGACATAATTTAGCCTTGCTAAATTTTACTAAATACCCAAAGCGGTTTGGAGAGAAAACATGGCGCAAGCCCCAGTGGCAGATATTTTTGCCGGTAAATATTCAGTAGGTCAGCAGGTCACCGTAAAAGGTTGGGTTAGAACCCGTCGTGACTCGAAAGCTGGTTTATCCTTCGTTGCATTACATGACGGAAGTTGCTTTGACCCTATTCAGGTCATCGCCCTGAATACCCTGAATAATTATGCCGACATTCAACGGTTAACCACTAGCTGCTCCATCATCGCCACTGGCGTGCTAAAGGAATCGCAAGGCCAAGGCCAATCGCTTGAAATTGAAGCCGAAGAAATTCAAATTGTCGGCTGGGTAGAAAATCCAGATACCTACCCTATGGCACCGAAGCGTCATAGTTTAGAGTACCTTCGCGAACACGCTCATTTGCGCCCAAGAACAAACGTAATTGGCGCCGTTACCCGCGTGCGTAACTGTTTGTCACAAGCAATACACAGATTCTTCCACGAAAGTGGCTATTGCTGGGTCAGCACCCCTATTCTGACAGCAAGTGATACCGAAGGCGCTGGTGAAATGTTCCGTGTGTCTACCCTAGATATGATGAATGTGCCTACGACCGAACAAGGTCAAGTTGACTTCAGCCAAGATTTTTTCGGAAAAGAAACCTTTCTAACGGTATCAGGTCAATTAAACGGTGAGACATACGCGACTGCGATGTCAAAAATCTATACTTTTGGGCCAACGTTTCGTGCTGAAAATTCAAACACCAGCCGTCACCTAGCTGAATTTTGGATGATTGAGCCTGAAGTAGCATTTGCCGATCTGGGCGATATCGCTCAATTGTCTGAAGATTTGCTTAAATACGTGTTCAAAGCAGTACTCGCTGAACGCGCTGATGACATGGCCTTTTTCGCACAGCGTATCAACAAAGATGCGATTACGCGGTTAGAAAAAGTCATAGAGCAAGACTTCGTGCGCATGGACTACACCGACGCCATCGAAATTTTGCTAAATTGCGGCAAGAAGTTCGAGTTCCCTGTTTCTTGGGGTGTCGATTTGTCGTCAGAGCACGAGCGCTACTTGGCAGAAGAGCATGTGGGCGCGCCTATTATCATGCAGAACTATCCAAAAGACATTAAAGCGTTTTATATGCGTATTAACGACGACAATAAAACCGTTGCCGCTATGGATGTACTCGCTCCTGGGATCGGTGAAATCATTGGTGGTTCACAACGTGAAGAACGCCTTGATGTATTCGATCGTCGCTTAGCTGAAATGGGTTTGAATCAAGAAGATTACAGTTGGTATCGTGACCTACGTCGCTATGGCACAGTGCCTCACTCTGGTTTTGGTCTCGGTTTCGAGCGCTTAGTTGCTTATGTCACTGGCATGCAAAACGTTCGAGACGTCATTGCTTTCCCACGTACACCAGGTAATGCAAACTATTAAATTTGTCCCCTCTAATAAAAGCCACCCACTCGGGTGGTTTTTTTATACCAATCAGTAACAAAAGCGCCCTATTTTCAGCTATATGCTTGAATTAAAGCACTTTATTACAATTTTTTACATCCACAAGATATTCTCATTCTATTAATTTAATGAATGTTCTGTATAATCCAACATTACCTCAAATGATGGAATATTTAGGCTACTCTAGGCCTAATCAGAGCGTAAAGTGAAAATACAATGAATTTAAATAGAATAGATCTTAATCTTTTTGCCGTATTCGATGCGATATATACCGCAGGCAGTTTGACCAAAGCTGCTGACGTATTGTGTATAACGCAACCGGCTGTCAGTAACTCACTCGCACGCTTACGAGAAATGTTGAACGACCCACTGTTTGTGCGCACAGGCCACAGCATGACGCCGACTCCGGCAGCGCAGAATATCATTGGTCCCGCACGAGAAGCGCTGGGTTTGTTACGTAAGAGTGTGCAAGAAAGTCACACATTCGATCCCGCTACAGCAGAAATAAGCTATAACTTTGCCGCCAGAGACTTACTTGAAGCGAGTATCATGCCGAGGCTAACTGCTCAGCTACAGAACGTAGCGCCTAACATTACCCTTACTAGCTACGATATTTCACGCAGTAATATTGTTTCTGCGATGGCAAGCGGTAGTTTAGATTTTTACGCAGATGCCTCCTCGGCATTTGTTGACCCACATTTATGTAAACAGAAAATCGCAGAAGACCGGTTTGTTGTCATTGCGCGGCGTAATCACCCGGCGCTAAGCCAAGGTTTAAATATAGATACGTTCTTACAACTTGGGCATATCAATATTTCTCAGCGACGCACAGGTGCAGGTCCAATTGATGTTGCACTGGATAAATTAAATTTAAAACGACGTGTAGTGATGCGCGGCCAACACTTTTTGACCGTGCCTTCCGTGATTGTAAAGACTGATTTAATTGCATGTGTGCCTTATCATCTTGCTAAGCATTATGATTGCTCGATATACGAATTACCTTTCGAATTAGCACCTGTAGAATACTTTTTGTATTGGCATGTGAGCGCGGATCATGACCACGCGCATATGTGGCTCCGCGAACAAATAGCTGAGGTTGTCACGACGTTTCATCCTAGTGTGTCAATCACTTAACTGATATTGAATAACGCCCATGTGTTTTATGCATGGGCGTTTTATCTTCTCACTTCCACTTATGCCTTCTCGCTTCAGGCATTCACTTCAAAGCCTTAACTTAAACCTCTTCCCCGCCATACTGATTGGCTAAATCGTCAAGTTCAGAGCAGGTGTAATCAAACCCTTTACCGTCGAATTGATATTTAACACTCACAGTGTCAGAGCCCTTGGCGAGTTTCGCTTTAACCGCCACATTGCCTGATGACGATGTCCAGTGTGTTAATTCATTAAGAAATCGGTTGGCCTTTTGGGCGTCGCTAAATTGAAATTGAAGTTCGCTGATCAACACTGTGTTCCCACTTAAAATAACAAAGGTTTGATGATGCCCGGCACATATTGAAGAGTGACGGCGCTGTCGCGCATGGTAATCAACCCTCCGTTGACTGTCTAGCGCCAACGACGATGGTTATCTATTTGATGCGGGAACATTAAAAAGCCGCTTCAAAGAGCGGCTATATGTTCTGAGACGAAGGGTTATTTACCTTAACGTAAATCCATCTCTTGAATAATTTCATGGGCAATATCTGGGGTGGTGCATTCAGGCTTTTTGTGTAAATCCCCTTTCAACTGTCCTTTACGGTGCTTAAGTGCAGCATCTAACTTTTTGGCTGCCTTAGAAATAGCGGGATACATTACCGGATTCTCTGCTGAGGCCGAAATACGTGAGCCTTCATATTGGGTGCTGATTTCTACATCAAACTCGCCATGCTCTTTGGAAATAATGATATCAAGGGCAATTAGTGTTGGGAAATGGCTTGCTAGCTTAGAAAATTTTTCGTTTACATGTTCTTTTACGGTATCGCTTAATTCTACATGGTGACCTGAAAGATTTATTTTCATAGGTTTTCCTTTTGGATTAACGTTACTTCTTTGTTGTACTGTATTTGTTACTGTACGTCTTCTTGTTGCTAGTAATAGACCTTGGGGCTTGGTATTAAAAAACAAGCATTTCAGCGGTCATTTCACATTTAATTGTTTTTTTGCCTACCATTCGCTGAACTTACGTACAATATGTACATTTTACGTGCGAACTGTCTTTCTCTTTCCCTCCCTCTGGTCTTTATCGCACAGATCGTCGTATAAATGCTAATAACCTCTTATTCATTGAAATCGATAAATAAGACCCCAGTGTTATTAGGCCATGAGCAAAGATATGTTCAGCCTTATTAAAACAACACCGCCATCATAAGCGGTTTATTTACGCGAGGAATACTAGACTTTAGGAGAAAAAAAATGAGCAAGACATTGATAATAGGCGCAAGCGGACAGATCGGCAAAATGACGACACAAAAGCTACTCGATAACGGCGAAACCGTTGTTGGACTAGTAAGAGACAAGTCTAAGTTGAATGATATCAAAAGTGACAAGTTAGAAGTGGTAGAGGGAGATTTAGAGCAAGATTTTAGTCATGCATTCAAAGGCTGCGACAAGGTAATATTCGCAGCGGGTTCTGGCGGCAGTACGGGTGCGGATAAAACCATGCTCATCGATTTATGGGCAGCGTGTAAGGCTGTAGATTATGCTAAAGCAGCAAATGTCTCTCAATTTGTTATGGTCAGCTCTATCGGCGCTGATGACCCCTCCCAAGGCTCCGACAAAATGAAGCCCTATTTAGTCGCCAAACACATGGCGGATGAACATTTAATCAACAGTGGTGTAGCGTACACAATTTTACGCCCTGGTAGCTTAAAAGATGAAGATGCCAAAGGCGGTTTCCAAACAGCTAAACCAGACAGTAAAGACAAGATGATCATCACCCGAGAAGACGTCGCCGATGCGCTGGTATTCACAGTAGGAAACGCTAAATTGACCAACCAAATATTTGAACTGTTCAATGGTGAGCAGACACTGGAACAGGCACTTTAGTAAATAATCAGCTTTACTTTTTGTCGTTACACGCCCTCAACCAAGCTTTTAAACTAGCGAATAAGGTTTGAGGGCTTAACAATTTAATATCGCGTACATTCCTTACCTGAACAAGCATCTTTTTTTACCCGCACTCTTTACCAACCCAGAGATTCCGGAAACTAAATGCAAAAAGTCATCTTATAAAACGGATACTCTTTATGTTGTCACGATCTTATGGTTTCAGCGCATTTCAAATGGCTGAAAAACCCTAGTATCTCATCATTTTTTACTCCCAGTGATTCCAGCTAATTGCTACTCTAAGGAGGATGCCTAAGTGTCTCCTTAAAGGAACTATTAAACGGTAATAGCCCAATGATGAAAATAAGGAAATATCATGTACTACCTACTGACATACAATGTCGAGCCTGACTATTTACAAAAGCGTGAGGCCTATAGAGAGGAACATTTGAAGTTAGCGCAAGCTGCATGCGCTCGTGGCGAGTTACGCTTAGGTGGCGCATTAACCGAACCCACTTTGGGCGCGGCGTTGTTATTCGAAGGAGCCTCGCCAAACGTCGCCAAAGAGTTTGCCAAAAATGATCCCTACGTGCGCCATGGGCTGGTCAAAAACTGGCATGTGAATCAATGGGCTATCGTCATAGGTACGGGCATTGAGCCTATTTAACACGAGAATTTAAAGCAAACACTTGGTTTTGCGCACACACTAAACGTTGATTACAACATTAGGAGCCAATATGCCATTAGCCCAATTGAATATTGCCACCACTTTATACCCCATAGACGCACCTGAAATGGTGGATTTTGTGAATAATTTAGCGCCTATCAATGCCATAGCCCAAGCAAGCCCAGGTTTTATTTGGCGCTTACAAGATGACAGCGGTGATGCCACGCACATCCAGGTTTTTGATGATCCAAATATGATTGTGAATATGTCGGTGTGGGAGTCAATTGATGCCCTAAAAGCATTTATGTTCAAGACCCATCACCGAGATTTTATGCGCCGCAAAAAAGAGTGGTTTCAACATAGTGATGTAGACACCTATGTGTTGTGGTAGATCCCAGAAGCTCATACGCCCAGCATTGAGGAAGCTATCAGCAAGCTTACTTTTTTGCGCGATAATGGTGAATCGCCAAATGCATTTACGTTTAAACGTCTCTTTAATCAAAGCGAATGCTTAACCCTGTCTTAAAATTCCCGCCTTGGCAGATGATAAAAAAGGCACATGGAAAAACCAAACTAAATATCCCGCTAAAGTATTTTTTACCCTCAAGCTAATTGTGTCAGTATCAGAACTCATACAGTGAATTAGTTTAGGCAAAAACGGAGTGGCAATGGCAAACGTTATTCTAATAGGAATACTTTTTTTTATTGGCGGTGTGAACAAAGTACAGGCACTAACCTTATCACCTTTATTTTCCGACCATATGGTACTGCAGCGAGAAAAACCGCTACGAATTTGGGGCCAAGCACCCCCAGGCCAAAAAATCACAGTAGGTTTATTGGGGCAACGTTACCTTACTCAATCTGATCACAATGGTAATTGGGAAACCGTGTTGCCTGCGCACGATAAAGCTGGGCCTTTTACGTTAACTATTGACGCTGATGACTCAAAAACCATTCACGATGTGTATTTCGGTGAGGTGTGGATAGCCAGCGGACAATCCAACATGGAGTGGAAATTAAAAGGCGATGTGGTGGGCAATGAACAAGAAATCTCGACAGCCAACCTCCCCCTAATTCGCTTTTTTGACATATCTGACACCGTTGCCTCCACTAAGCAGCGTCACTTGCCTGTTAGCCATTGGCAGGTTGCTTCGCCCGAAACTGTGGGTTATTTTTCCGCGGTTGCCTGGTTTTTTGCGAGAAAATTGCAAGAGCAAGAAGACGTCGCAGTTGGCATTATCGAGAGTAATTGGGGCGGCACACCAGCTGAATCCTGGATTGATTTAGACGTTGTCGCCGCCACGCCAGGCTATGCACAAAAAAGTGCAAAGGTTAAAACACGGCAAAACTGGCCCGAAATTCTTGCTGATAACGAAGCCAAGAGCATAAAAAAATGGCAACGAATAAACGATCTTAAAAGCGCCTCAGAGCAAGATGCCATTGGTTTGGACTATGACGATAGCCATTGGCAACACATAGAATTACCCAACAAAACCCCATTACATGATTTCGTTTGGCTACGCCGCGAGTTCACGTTGAAAAATTTGCCCGACTCCCCTATCACGTTAAGTTTCGGCGATATTGTGCAAAATGCCTTTATCTTTATAAATGGACAACACTTGGCGAGCGAAGATTGGAAAACCAATGAGTCAGTTCACGCGATACCCAGAGCATTATTGCGACAAGGCAGAAATATTATCACCCTGCGCGTCAATAGTGATTGGAATAACCAAGTGACTATCGGTAAAAAAGGACAAATATATTTAGACATAGACGGCGTCAAATCGGACATTTCGTCACATTGGCGGCTCAATAACAACATCGAAGCCCCTATGCCTAAAGTGATCAATTACAGCTTTACTCCGAGCTTTTTATACAATGCTATGATCTACCCATTACTGCCTTATACCGCCAAAGGCGTGATTTGGTATCAAGGTGAAAGCAACATAAACAAGCATGAGTATTACCATACCCTTTTTAGCAACTTAATCACCAACTGGCGCGAGCGAGCTCAAGCACCTGAACTGCCATTTCTATTCGTACAAATATCCGCTTATCTTCCACCAAGTGAATTGCAACCTAACAGCAAATGGGCTTACCTGCGAGATGCCCAGCGACAAACACTATTTGTACCCAATACTGGGATGGCAGTGTCCATAGACGTCGGCAGTGCGGATGATTTACACCCCAAACAAAAACGCCAAGTAGGAGAGCGTTTATGGCGCCAAGCTGCCTCTAAGGTTTATGGGCTTAGCTTAGTGGCAAGCGGCCCAGACTTTGTCGGGCTGAGTGCCAATCAAGGCAAAATTGAGCTTGAATTTAACAATGCCGAAGGACTGAGCACGGCTGACAACACCCCATTAAAAGGCTTTACTATTGCTGGCGCAGATAAGGTCTTTCGTAAGGCAATTGCGCATATTGAAGGCTCAAAAGTAATCGTTTCTCACCCAGAGATTAATAAACCCGTGGCGGTGCGGTACGCCTGGGCCGATAACCCAGTTGCCAACCTTACCAACAATGAAAACTTACCTGCGGTGCCCTTTCGAACAGATGATTGGTCAATAGAAGAAGTCAACGCAAAGTAGCGCAGCACTTTGCTAAGTAGTTAGTGTTTAAAGTTGAGAGTTAAAACTTAGCGTTCGGATTGTGATTAAAGCATGAGCGCAGCGTTTCAGGTTGATGACTATGAGCTAAAGACCGATGGCTCGGTACGTGCTTTTGAGCTAAACCCTGACACGGTATAACCGAAGCCTAGGGCATAAAGTGAAAAAGCAGAACGCTTTAAACGCCAAGTTTACTGACGTTTAGTTTGCTACAAGCCAGCTAAGCGACGATAAATAACGCTGCTGAGCTATCATCCTCGCTGAGGTTATTAGTATGCTAAATTTTCGATTCAAGCCGCAATTGACTTTGTTTTAATGCAATGACCTAAGGGTTCTGCTTTATGCGAATATTGCGATAAAAAACTTCAGCCCCTTCAGATTGAAATTCAATTTTTCCCTTAGTGAGTGGGACCTGCTTACCATCGATAACTTGCCTTGAATGATAAGCGCGGAATACTTCGTGGCCATTTATTTTATGGATCACTACTTTGTTATCTGCGATCACTTCCATGGTGTCCCATTGGCCAATCGGGCTCTCATACTCGCCCAATTTTAATACACGGTTCGCAATGTCTTTACACAGTGGCATGTCAGGTGCGTAGCTGTAAAAATGCCAGTCGCCGTCATTTGCATCGCCGCAATGTGTATCAATTAAAACACCATCAAGGCTGTGATAATCGCCGCTATCGCCCACTTGAATTTGCATTTCATGGCTGCGCATCCAGTGATTCATAGATGCACTAGGTTCGCCAACAGCAAAATACAACACGCCGCTGTCACGAGGTAGGTTTTCTCTGGGCGGCCATTTCTTATCACCCCATTTAACATCAAATTTAAGATGAAAGTTTTCGTATTCCTTGATTGTACTAATACCGCCCCACTCTTCGCCCGATATGCGCAATAGTCCATCTTGAACGCTGAATACCTTCTTAGGGTCGTTGTTTACACCGCGCACAGGTAAATAATCAGGATCTTGATATTTGCTGTCTTTAGGTTGATAACTCACAAAAGTTTGCCAGCCTTGTAGATCATTCCCGTTAAAAAGCGACACCCACTCACCCTCAGTTTCGCCTACTGGGCTATCTTTTGCGTCCAAAGTGCTAGTATTCGCTGCAGGCTTCATCAGTTCCGTACCTTCTTCGGTAGAGTTTGATGTTGCAAGTATTTGGCTATTGCCACAACCTGACAATGCTAAACTCGCGGCTATCGAAAAATATGTGAGGGTATAATTAAGCGCCATTTTATTTTCAATATTTATTGTGAGGAATTCATCCCACCAGTGTAAGGAATTAAACACCAAATTCGATAATCAAAACAGGTAACGGGTTTGTGTAATTCCCCAAATACACCCTAGCGCCCTTTTTGATACAGAGATGATACAGAGACACCCATGATAAAAATGGTCAATTTTTAGAGCTGAACTACACTTAATTTGTGTTTCATTCTGCCAGGTAGATGGATTATGCCTCAACCTCGAAAAAGCCAAATTAGTTTAATCGATAC
>OJDH01000339.1_pt1 | contig 23578 bp, 13 predicted proteins | sample 1592761 | NCBI WGS metagenome assembly OJDH01 (sample SAMN05416855, study PRJEB24817) | seawater metagenome | isolation source: Sea water | place: Canada:Atlantic | collected 2013-11
GTCTCGTGGGCTCGGAGATGTGTATAAGAGACAGCTTTAGCTCAAGAGCCGCGCTTGAAACCCGACTGGACCAAGAAACTCGAAAAACTCAAAAACAAATTGTTCATGTCCAAACGCGCACCAAAACTGAATCAAAACAAACCGAGCAGTTGAAAAATGCATTATCTAGTTTGGATTTAAATATCTCCGCTGTTACCGCTGTGGAAGAGGCCATGATCAATAATGGTAATCAATCACTGTCACAGGGGTATAAGGCTCAGAGGCAGGCGTTAGAGGCAAGCAGGTCGCAGGTTGCAAAAGCTTTGGAACGCCAGAGAACCGTAGAGGAAGAAAAAGCTAAAACAAACCCCCGAGGGCTTAATTCAATTGATAGGTTATTGGGAAGAGGGGAAAGCCCGGTACCGGCTAAAAGCACAACACCAGTTATAACTGTTCCCAAAACTGCTCTCATAAACGAGAAAACAAAAGAATTAAGTAAAGCAATCGCAAGTCTCAACAAGTCAATTGAGACTGTTGAAGAGACAATGCTGGCCACAGAGAAAAGTAATGTTCCTGGCTTAACGAAAACATTGGATGATCAACGAGAGGCTATGTTTGAGGGGCGGGATAGTCTTGAGAAGCAGCTTGATGCTGAGCGGGAAAAATTGCGAGCCAAAGCGAATAAACCTAAAGAAAAAAGTAGTGTCAAAGCGACTGAGTTGGCAATAGACGAGAATATTAAATCCTTTGATACGGCGGCCTTACACTATCGGACAATAGGTCAAAACAATCTTGCTCAAATTTTTGAGGTACAAAAGGCAGCTTTGGAAGCTGAAAAGAACCGTCTTAAAGCGACACAAGCGAGTTATACTGTCGGTGAAGGGACGCAAAATAAACGCTCAGAGCTAGAGGAGGTGAGTGAGCTTGTTTTATGGATCAACAAGGATATTCTTCCTGCCTTTTCCAAAGAAGACCCGGTGCTGGGTGTTTTGCCAGGGGTTCTGTCTGATATGACGCAAAGGTTCGGTGCGGATATAGCAGAACAACTCATTGATGAAGCCCTGGATGAGCTGGTGGATAATGGGCTTAAGCCTGATGGCGCCGTCCTTTTGGATGCTCTTTTTAAACGGATAAATAGAGAACTAACTTCCGGTGATAATAATGAGCAGAACAAAGTAAGTGAAAAACCACGCTTAAAATTCCTTGCTGAAATTCTTGCCACTCGAAAGAAAGGAACCAACGATCAAGAGACGGCTTATTTAAAAGCTTCCTATGGTCAACTCAAATCTAAACTTGAGGCCCAACATCACGAAAAGCTTAAAACCCCTGGAGCATCACCCTTAGAGTTATTAATCGCTGTATCTTCTCTTGTCGATTTAGCGAGTTTACCAGGGACTGATCCTAAAGAGCTTACGCCGCTTATTTCACAACTCCAACGTCAACTTGAAAGAGTTGAGAAGGGGATGAAGCAAAGTAAACAAGGTGAGCTGATGACGGCTTTAGAGAGTGTGAATTTAAACACTCGACGTTTGTTGGCGCAAATTCAAAAAACCATGCCCAAGGGGAATGAAAAAACGCGCATAACCTCTGAACTGACCAAACAATTGATCAAAGTAAATGAAATGCGTGCTGTTGTTTATGGTCGAAAATTTTCAACAAAAAAAAGTAAAACTCAAGAAGAACTCAGGAAAAAATATGCCATTTCCCGTTTGGAACAAGTTCGGAACCTGGTGAATACGGGCTCTTTGGCTGAGGCCATGTCGATATTGAAAGAACTTGAGACCAAAGATCCGTCTATCGAACAGAGTAGATCTCTGGCGTTGATAGATATTATAACCCAGATAGAGCAACGTTATGGTTTTCTCAATGCCAGTGAGCGAGAAAAGCTTGGGAAGTTATCAGACTTAAGAGATTTGCGCGAAGGAGCTCTTAAAGAGTTTCTCAAGTCGACAAAGGATCCAAAAATATTTGCCGGGATCTCGTTACATTGGTCCGAAAGATTGTTGAGAGAGGGAAATTTCACAGAAGCGAGTGATGTTCTCAATCGCGCTCTTATCCGAAAACCGAATGATCCATCGTTGCTTGCTCTTCAAGTACGGGTTTCTTTAGCCAAGATGGGTAAAGAAGCCACACCAGAGATTATTAAATCCCTGCTGGGGAATATTCCTGTGGAAATTGGACCAGTGGTTTCTGGGATCGTTTTAAATGGGTTTATTGAACGGGGCCAACATGCCAATGCTCTGGCTCTTATCGAGGTACTTAAAAGCGCGGAAGATATAGATGAAGCCATCAAACAGCGTTTAAGCGTTCAACTTGAATTTGCTGAAATTTCTATAATGGCAAGTGGATTAGGGACCACACAAGACAGTTCCGAGTTGAAGAAAAAACTCGGGGAGTTTGAAAAGCTGATATTATCTACCCCGGGTCTTGACGAAAAATACAAAGCAGCTTTGATTGCCTCTAGCAAACGATTGAGTATAGAGCTCAGTAAAGCAGAGACTTGGGAACAAGCCGTCGGAAAAGCGGAGACTTCATCTGATGAACTCGGTTCTATTGCGAAGCTTGCAGTGAGTGCTGGCCGGTATGATATTGCCGGTGCTGCTTTGCAAAAGCAGCTTGAAAAATTATTGAACGAGAGCGGACCAAAAGAGATCGGGCGTGGGTTTATTCAGGCTGTTCGGTTATTGGATGGTATTCGGATGCGTTCTCTCGACCCTCGGCTTACCGAAGCCCACCGTGAAACCTTTGCAGAATTCCTGAAGAAGAATGGCGCTGGTATAAGTAAAAAACTTGAAGGCTACTTTAAAGAACGCATCAATGTCGCGGCTAAATCTGCACGGGTCAAAAAGCAAAAAAGTACACACCAAAGAAGCCGTCAGCAAATTCAACTTGAATTACGCTCCCTTGCCCAACTGAAAATAAGGTTAGATCTTTTGTCGGAAGACCCAAAAACTAGGCAACGGAAGATGTCTGAGTTGATCGACGTTGCGACCAAAGAAGTTGATAAAAAAGAAGCTCAAATACTGAAAGCTTTTGATGGATTGGGAACCGTTCTTCGAGATAATGAAAACACAAAGATAAATCTTGCGGAACAATTGTCTCGTTTGAGTAATCTGCGCTCCATTCGTGATGGGTTAAAAGATTATTTTATTGAAAATGCTGAAAACTATACACCTCCTAACTTTCAGATGTGGGGCATGAACTACGGATCATTTTTACCGAAAAACCATAGGGAATGGGAAATCACCACTATTCAGCGCAAAGTTGCGGGCGTTTATGCAAATGGGAAATCTGCGGACAAGATCTGGGAGGAGCGTAAACACACAAGAGACTTTACTGTTGGTCGCGGCTTGAGAGAAAAAACTCTGGCTAACCATAAGAACACACCCGAAGACCGTGATTATAAGAAAAATGAAAAAAAATATAGAAATCACTGGCTAACATTGGCGATGGATGATGCCGAGTTAAAGTACCTGGATCAACGACGTGCAGAGCTTATCAATGAAGATCGGACCCGGGGCCGTAAAGAACGCGGAACCCTGTATGAAACACTTATCAATGCAGAAGCAAAATATCTTCGAAAACTGGTTGGAACGTCCAATGCATTCCTGGAGATGTTTGAAAAAATGGCTCAAACGGGCCGTTTAATGAAAGGGGCGGCACAGGAACTTGAAGGCCGGATTGTTATGAACCAGCAACGGCTGCTGATTGAAGAGTACCAATCGGCACTAATTGATGAAGATGCTCAACGGCTTTTCCGTGCCATGATCCCGCTCAGAGAAGCCTCACTTGCCGGTGAACTCAATAGCTTTGTTAGCTATCTGCATATCGAGTGGTACAATGCAGGGCCTGCTAGGGCTGCTAATTTATTAGGTGGGATGAAAGATACCCAGGCAGAACTGGAAGAAGTAATTGCTGAGAGCCAAAAACTGAACATTGCCCTTATTCGGGCTGGATATAATCTTCCAGAACAACTGAGTAAAATTGACCAAGAGGTACTTCGAACTCATGGTTTCTTGAAAAATGGTGTTTATGTCATTCCAGAACAAATTGTCCTTGATCCCACAAAGGTCGGCAGTGAGTTTGCTGCGAAAACACAAACGGGTGTTGCGGGGACGATTGACAGGTTCATTAACGCAAAACAGGCTGGAGAACTCTTTGCCACAATTGCGGTTCCTGGTGGTATTGCGGGTAAATTTGGTCGTTGGGCCACTGCAGAAGTACTCGCCTATGGCGCTGTAAGATCTCTGGGAGGCAAGGCCTTGGCTTATGGTACAGGCCTTGCCCTTGAGGCTGGTGCCTTCACTCTTTTAAATCGGACAGCCCAGGTCGCTTTAGATCCAGCTCTTCTTATGAAGGATGGATACTGGTCAAGTGAAACTCTTCTAAAAGAATATGCCCATAATTTATTGATAATAGGTGCACTAAAAGGATTTGGTGCCGGTGCAGAAGGTTTGGTGAAAGCGACTAGTCGTGTTGGCTTAAAACGAATGGCCAGACTATTGAAAGAAAGCGTGATATTTGGGGAAGCTGCGATGTTGACTCAATTAAACGCAATGCTTGAAGGCAACCAGATTACTCAAGATGATTACCTGGCCAACCTTTTAACCATCGTCATGTTGAAAGGAACAGGTAAGGCGCTGGAAAGTAAGAAAAAATCACCTCTACAACGCCTAAATGAAGTTCGAATTAATAAGTGGTTAGAGAGTATTGGTAAGCCTCCTGTCGAAGGCACAGGGCCAATAACAAAGGTTTCCCAGCTTCGGGATGCTCAAATTAGACATATTGAGTATGTTGACTGGCTCCTCTTTGTCGATAAGCCGACTAAAATCCTGATGGAAACCTATAAAGGCGACTGGGACGCGGCCAGAAAAGATTACGAGAACGGTAATTTATCTCCACAAGATATGCGCAAACTGGTTAATCTTCGCAGGCAAATTGTCGATAACCTAGCAAACGAGATTGTTCAGGAAATTGGCGGTGAAGTTCAGGCTTTTGGATCAGAAAACCTTACCAGTGATTATGATATTAGTTTTGTCGGCCCGAAAGCAGCCCTAGGTGTCATCTTGTTTAATGCTCGCTTTGCTGGGAGGTGGAAAATGGCGAGTGAAATTGGCGGTAGGGAAACCGGTTTGGTCCTCGATACCAATGCCTATACCGAAACGATCCAAAGCTTGATCAAGGCAGGTAAGGGAGATGCTATCTTCCAAGACGCCTTTGCACATTTATCTGCCCGTAAAGCCTTACCAAAAGAAGCGTGGGATATTCACAAAAAATGGATACTTGAAAATACTACGGAGAGTAAACGCGCGGAAGTTCTTGAATCCTTAAATCTCGCCGAGAAATATAATGCTGAATATAAAAAGGCGATCGAAGCGCAGAAAGAGCTACTTCGTAATGATAAGGAAAACCCGATAAAAGAAGTCGATTTACAAATTACTGCTGAAAATCGGCTATATGAAAGCGCTTTAAAAGACATTTTAGAGTTACGTGAGGCATTTGATAATGCAAAAGGTTCTGAGAAAGAAACCCTGCGCCAAAAATTACGAAATGCACAGTCTAAAGCGCTCTATTTTGCGCAAGAGGCCTATTACACTCAGGCTGCGATTGAACATGTTGTCTTTACTATTCAAGCCGCTGGACGGTCTATCACAGCTGAGAGTCTCCTTTCTGATACCGCTCCAAAACTCAAAATAGACCTTACCCCTGAACAGGGACGGCAATCTTATTTTGAGCAAATTGCCCACATGTTGCATGAAATAACGCATGCTGGAGATCCTGCGAAGCTGGCGTCAAAAGGGGCAAAATATTTTATTCGGGCCTTGGATGCAGCCCAAATCGCAGGTCTGCGTTTGGGATCTTTAGAGAAAATCATCCGAGAAACCGTAGAGCTAAATGATAACCGCTCTGATTTGACAAAGGTTCGTGAAATTCTTGCCAAGGAATTAATCGAGGTTAGAGAAAAAGAACTTAACCGCAAACTTAACGATGCGGAAAGAGAGGCCATAGAAACTGAGGCTGGATTACGATATCTTTCAGACGTGCAAAAGGCGGCCAATATTCTAACTGCCGCCCTTTACAATCAAGCTTCCGGCCTTCGTGAAGCCAAGGCAAATGAAATAAAGAGTTCTGATAAACCGATTGAAGTTGCGAACGATAATGTTGACCCAGATATTGCGACCAAACCCGCCACTGGAAAAGCTAAGGCTGCAGAGGTCGCTATACCAGCAGCTCCAGGTTCCGGAGGAACTGGGGGAGGAAGCATTAAGGTCGATGTTAGTCGTCCTGATTTAACTGCAAAAGCTCAAAAAGAGTTTAATTTCACCGATCCAAGTGGCGCAGAACACTTCTTACCCCTTGGCAAGTTCTTGGGAAGTGGTTCCACAAGCTACGTCTATGAACAAGGTGGAAATGCGAAGAGAGTGGTGCGAGTAACCGTGGCTGAATCGTGGGATGCACGAGTTCTTGATGAGTTTGGTCGCTTTGCACTCGAAAAACTTGTCGATACCCGGTTCATTCGTATCGTAGAACGGTTTGCCCGTTTTGATGTCACTAAGACAGGAACAAGATACTTTGAAGTTCGGCGTGCTCAGTCCATTGAGATAAATGAAAAGGTAAAAGAGGGTACAGCCCAACAAATGATCGAAAAGCAAGGAGGCCAAATGTCGAAAGGGCAATCCTTGGCACTTGATCAAGCCGTTCGAGAACTTAACCGTAGAGGCCTTGCTTGGTTGGACGTAAAACCAGATAACTACTCATTTGAGAAGCTGCCTGGAACTGATCGTTGGAGAATAGTCGTCCTTGATCCTGGCGGTATTGTCGCCATGCGCGGGAACTCAGCGCGTGAACGCTATGATAATGCCCGAGGCGTACAGGAATTGATCAATCAACCGAGCGTTGATCAGATGGATATCTGGCAGAAATTCAAAAATTCCAGAGAGTTGGTTCTTAATGATATGCGCCAATTGGTACGTGAAAATCATCGGGCAAACTTTAATTTCAAAGCGATGAAAATGCCGGGTGATGGAAAAATAGCCTTTAATCCAGGTGGGGTAATTGAAATGGCTGAGGTTCAAAGATTGTTTGGATTAACCCCTAAAGCATCGAACGATAACTACATGGCTCATTACGGAAAACCGCCAAAGGTAAGATCACAACAATAACAGTTGGCCTTGATGTCGTGCTGAGTTTTAAGTGCTAAGTAATTCCTTAGAAGAGCTTTTGTCACGGTGGATGTGTTCCCCCGCAATCAATATTCATACACAAAATCTCGTAAACCTAATCCGTTACGAAGTTTTGTGTATGAATATTGGTACTAAGTATAAATGACTGATTACTAGCGGATCTTCAGATTGTTATTTATGTCGTTGGTTTCACGGATCTGTCCTTCTGGATCTATCATGATCACGGTGGCTGTCATCTGGGTTCTAGGTCGGGTTCTGGATATTACATTGGTTCATACTTTCTGCCCCTCACTTGTAATCCAGCATCGTCATCGAATGATAATTGAGTAATCTTTGTAAAATGAAAGACATTGTAATAGTTTATCCTTCGTGAGATCCATCTATTCGATTAACGGTCTCGGACACCGTTAATAAAAAAGATAATAACCCCAGATGAAACTCATGATTTCGACAATTAAATAATTATTTTTGAACCCTAGCTCTATTGGTTTCGACCAACAATTGTTCGCAACCACCTCGCTTACTCAATGTCAGATATCAATTTGAGGAGATATTTGAAGTTGTTTCGGGGGAATATTTTAAAGGGTAAAAAAATATGACTGATACTTATACGCCGAAACAAGAAGGCTTTCTGACGAACATCTCTGTTATCCCGCCCCTTCGAATTAATATGCCAAACAATGCAGGTCAAATTATTAAGCACTATCTTGAAGAGGGGCAACAGGCCATCTTTAATTTCGATGCAGGTTTGGCAACCCATCGAATTGACGGTAATAATTTGGTACTGGAATTTGGGCATTCTGAATCTGGAATAAGTGACCGTCAGGTTGTTCTTCTTGATTTGGTAAAACAAGCTCAATCGGGAAACTCTCCGATCCTGATCATCAACGATGTCGAAGTTCCTGCAAATCAGCTGATTGCCCATACTTTGGCTTTTTCATCTGAACTGGAAACACTTGAAACAGCAGCTGGTAGCAGTACTAACCTAAATAGTGGAGGAGGGAGCCGTTATAATGACAATTTTGGCGAGATTATCGATCTATTAGATGCCCAGGATGTGATCCTTCCAACTGAACTGGAATTTGTTTTAATAGAACCAACGCCAGACATTATACCCTTTGAAGAAATAGTCTTGCCTGAAGAACCGGAGCCACCGTTAACACCAGGAACGCCGTCTCTTGCAAATGGTTTCCCCGATGATTCAAGTGATGAATTTGATGAAATGGAGGGACCATCAACTGATAGTGTTGGAATATTAGGCATCACAACAAACTCTTTTGATGATTTACTAATTAACCCGGAAAATCCAGTGATTGTGGATTGATAAATTCCGTTTAAAAAAGTTGAAGCCGTTCGGCGTTATCTTGCTGAACGGCTATTACTTATAAAACCAACACTAGGTAAAATTTTAAATAAACCATAAAGTTGAATAGTAATTTGCAAATCACTATGATACCGAGTTGTGGAGTTGAGGGTGAAGACAGAATGAAACTGTGGAATTAAATATGGTTACCTCAAAAAGAGAAATTTTTATGAGGAAAAGTAAGGGATTTTTGTTCCTTGCTCTCATATTTTCAGTTTTTGTTGGTAAGACAATTCTGGCGGCACCAAATTGGCAGGCTAACTTTTTGGGTTATGATGGCACCAGCCCAATGGAACCATCTCCGGTTTTAACTATCCAATTGCCTCCTGATACTTCACAAAACCTGGCCTTGATTATCGAGCTAGACAACGTCGATGTGACAGCGCTGGTAAGTCGGCAGGAAGGGTTTATCGTCTATGTACCTGTTGAGGCTCTGGCTAATGGGCAGCACGTTCTGAAGTTTTATGAAATATCAGCAGATGGGAACATAATAGAGCGTGGTATATGGTCTTTTGAAACGGCTGGGGCCAGTGATAGCTCTATTGATAATTCTACTGGAGGGCTTAATGAAAAGGGCTCCGTTCAAGTGGATGGAAACCATAACTTGGAAATCTCCAGAAGGTTGCTCGACCACAACATAAGAGGCCAGGCTGATAGCCCCACCTTATCCGGAAGTGGTTATACGACAGTTGATACAGAAAATGGCGCTGAGTATGGTTCTTGGCGCACAAATAGCAGTGCCAACTATTTCCTAGAAAGTGAAAAGGATATTTCTGTTACCGGCAGAACGCTTGATCTGGGCGAGTACAATTCTGTCGTAGAATATGGCAACGAAACTGTTCGGGGTGGTGTTGCCGTCGGCCATCAGGATATCGGCTATGATTCTCTATTGATGACGAACTTTAATCGTCGAGGGCTATCCATATATGGTGGTACAGCAGAAGATACCATATCAGCAACCGCTTTTTCTCTCAGCAGTGACAACATTACTGGGGCTGCCGATATATTTGGACAGCAAGATCAGTCAGGCTATGTCCGGGGCGGGGCTCTGACCGGACGTCCATATGAAACTGACATTGGCAAAATTGAATTAAGTACTCTCTTCTACCAAGGAGAAGGGGGGAAGGATGATACAGGCGTTACAACCGATGCCTTTGGTTTTTCCGACGCAGGCGACAGTAATATTCCAGAAGGGTACGGCTGGGGATTGGTCGCGAATAGCAGCTGGTTTGATGATCGGTTAAAAATTCGCGGTGACTATGCTTTTACCAGTACTGATATTGATGGATCAGGTGTACTTGGTGATGACGATGCTTCTGCCCGGTCCCTTGAAGCCAGCTATGCTTTGGTACATGATGAGATGTGGAACGATCAATTCGCCCAGCTATCAATCGGCGGCCGATGGGAAATGGTGGATACCTATTTTACCAGCCTTGCCAATCCCGGACTAGCATCTGATCGAGAACTCTATCTGCTCTATGGTGATTTTATTTGGGGCGGATTGTCGCTTCGGTCCGAAGGCAGTTTGGAAACAAATAACGTCGATGATCTTCCGGGCTTGCCTCGGGACAGCCTGACGACATTGAGCTTGGATGGTAATTATTACTTCAATATAGAACGGGAAGATCCGGATGACCTTGCTTGGCTAGGATCGCCTTATCTGATCTTTGGAGCATTACAATCAGAGGCCGACAGGATCAACACGCCTTCGGGGTTTATAGGTTATGACACTGACAACGTTTCTAGGCGCGGATATATTGGCTTGGGAACATCCTATCAGGATTGGAGCTTGCAACTCGGATATACCCGGGATGAATACGAAGACGATACCAACGACACAATAGACAGCAGTAATGATCTTTTTGATCTTTCCGCAAGCTGGAATGTATCCGACAGGCTTTTCCTCAGCGGTGGCCCCCAGGTTAATATATTTGAGGATAAAGACAATGATGAACGCTCATATGATGTCAATGCCAACTTTGCACTTCAAGCGGACCTCATTCCGGACGAGCTGATGCTATCCGCAGATTATAATTTGAACCTATCTTCAGGCAGCAACGACACAAGTGATAGACACTTGGCATCAGGAGAGCTCGAATGGATACTAATCCCTGCCAAGGAGAACTCTATTGGTATTTCGGCTCTCCTAAGGGGATCGTTGGAAAAAGAAGACAGGAATAGTGATGCGTCCTTTAACAACACCCGTTATGAAACCTATGGATTGTTCCGTATTACTGCTCCGGTATCGAAAGGCTTCTGAAGTGGTAAGGAATCTGGTTCATAAACACCTACAAGCGGTTACCAGTTTATTCAGGAAGGCTCTACTGTTTCTTGGCCTCAGCCTGTTTATAACGTCTTCTGTTCAGGCGACGGTTGACCGGATAACGGCTTTACCTGGAACGGTGAGTACAGGCCCTAACGGTGGTACCGTCAGATTGAATTGGCGGGTCGAGAGAACAGCCGTAACAGCTATAGCAACAATAACCATTTCTCCAGTCGTTGATATCAAAGTTAATGGTGCAGTGATTGCGACCTTTAGCTCTAGCCTTTCCCAAACGACAACAAATCCGATTGGAACCAAGGAAATATTGAGCTTCTCTGAAACAATACAAATATCTGCTTCAATTGCCCGTACTATTGCAAAGACACCTGGGGGCGCAACAATAACAAGAACATTCTCAGATGGAGCAGCCTTAACAGGGCAGGCCAATTTATCAATTTCTGGTGCTGCAGGTGTTTTATCAATCCGGCGTATTGAATTAAGCTTTGATAATGGTGGTAAGACCCGGGTCGTGGAGGAAAACGATACCCTACGGGCGATTGCAGAGGTGAGTTTTGGAGCTAATGGCACTTTAAAAGCCGAGTGGCGTTTACTTAATAGTGTAAATATCAAAGGGGGTGGTTCTGAACGGCGTCTGGCCGTGGTCAGGATGCCACTTAGGAGTTCAGGCCAAGGACAAACACGGATTGTCAGTCCGCCGCTGCCAACCAGAACGCAAGGGTTACAACAAATACGCCTGGTGATTTTGGATCCGGATATCGGTTCCGAATTTCCGAGCCTAAAATATTATGTCAACCCTGGGTCGATCGATGGGCAGACCCCAGGTACAGCCATACAAAATATAGAGATCAACTCTCCTCTAGAAGGCACAAATTTAACCCCTGCGACTGTATTTTCCTGGCTATCTGTATCTGGCGCGGTCGCTTATCAGATTGAGATCTTTACAAATACAGATGATCCGTCTGGAAATAATGGAAAATCGAGTGAACTGTTGATCAGCCCGATCGATACCAATTTGAAACTCGTCACAGGCAAGGTTGTTCCCGAAGGAACGACAAGAGCCGGCTTGACGGAATTCAATTTACGTCATCTTTCGCGTAACTTGTCTTATAAATGGCGTATTCGGGCCATTGGAACAGAGGGGACAGTCATTGCCCGTTCTGGATTAAGAGAAGTAATTTATCCTTAAATTACAAGCCTATAAGGTGAATTTTTATTGCTATATCTTAAAATAACTATTTGCCAATTACCAAGTCAGTACGTTGAAGGCCGATAAAAGGTTCTCAGAGTTTGGGTCACGGAGAATGATAATTGAAAGTTGCCACGAACGAAGTTGATGACGGAGACTTGATTGCCTCTATCGCCCGCAGGGACAAAGAAGCGTTTGATCACTTTTATCATCTCTATGAAAAACGCATTTTTCATTTTATTCGAAAAAAATTGAACGATCCTTTTGATGCAGCCGACATATTGCATGAAGTCTTTATGGAAGTTTGGAAAAATGCAGGCCGTTTCGAAGGCCGTTCAAAGGTTAGTACTTGGGTTTTTGGAATTGCTTTTCACAAGACAGTTGATCGTTTGAGAAAAAAAATTCCTATTCCTATAGATGATGATTACGCACAACAGCTTGTAGACAAAGCGCCTAGTGCACTTGAAATTTTGAATGCCGCAGATGAATCGGATCATTTACATCAATGTGTAGGTAAGTTGAAGTCAGATCAAAAGATAGTCATCCAACTGGCATTCTTTGAGGATATGGCTTATGGCGAAATTGCTACCGTTATTGACCGTCCAGAAGGAACCGTAAAGACGCGTATTTTCTATGCAAAGCAAGCGCTCAAGCATTGTCTTGCAAAGCTCATTGGAGCAAAAAGATGACCAAAAAAAATGAACCTGAATTAAGTGATCAAAAAATAGAAGAACTGCTCCCCTTTTATGTAAATGGGACGCTATCAGAGCAGGAGTTGGATTTGGTAGAAAAACGGATCAAACAAAACCCTGATTTTCAGAGTGAAGTCCTTTATTTAACCAGGTTACGCGACAACATCCATAGCGAGGCAATGGAAAACAGCCCTGGAGAAATTGGCTTGAAGCGGTTGCAAAAAGAAATTGCAGAGTATTCCGTAACAGATCACTCCGACAGAGTTACTGAAAAAAATCCCGTAAATGACAACCGCCGTAATCTCTGGTGGAAACCCGTTGCGCTCTGCGCTTCTATTGCGCTTGCAGCCTTATTATCTTTCAATGTCGTGACTTATTTTTCACAAGATCAGGGCTATAAAGCTGCAGGAAGTCAAAGCGGTATCGAGACACCCGTATTGCAGGTTATATTCCGCGCAGAAGCCAGTGAAGGAGAGATCCGAAAGACCCTTAGAGAGTTTAACATTACTATTATCGATGGACCATCTGCTCTGGGGCTCTATCGTATTCGACTAATAGAGAACGTAACCGATCAGCAGTTAGCAGATATTTTGGTGGCTCTGAAATCGCAGTCCTTTATCGAAGATGTACGCGAGGAGTAGGATCATGCGTGCTTTACTTGTTTTCAGGATTGGGTGCTGTATTAGCTTAGTTCTTTTACTGTTGAGTACTGGTATTCCTGCTTATGGGCAAAGTACGTTACCGCCGAGCACAGTACCACCGACAGAGAACCACGAACGTGTTCGAACGGATGGTCGTAAACCAGAAACAAAAACGCACCGCCCAGCTTCTGTTCCCAGAGTTGTTTCTATCTCAGCGGCCTGTATTCGCCCAGGAGATATTTTGACAATCAGAGGAGAAAATCTTGCTGGCGCAATGTCTTTCAAGAACCGTCAGGTTTATCTGTTTGACGGGAGTGAAAAACATCCTCTCGACATCCTTTCCTGGGCCGATAAACGAATTCAGGTGCGGATACCTTTAAGTAGCCTTCTTGGTGAAAGCCACCGTTACAAAATCCGTTTTCACTTTGGAGATAAAACTCAAAAGGATCTCTCTGTTGCGCGGCAATTGAAGACTTGTCCTATTATAGCTCGTGCTCCGGTCTCACCCACTGTTACGCGAGGCGTTCCGGAACAAAGGCAGGGCTATGAAAAGGATCAAGTTGTTTTTCTGGGGTGGACGGACGGTAACAAGGCATCAATGCCGCCAATATTAGATTTTGCTTCTGTGATAGGAGAGTTACAACAAAGTGGTTACCAGGTTAAACAGCAAAATGAACTTAATGCTCTGGGATTATGGATGTTGGTCCTTTCTCCTCCCGCAGGTTTAAGTCTAGGTGATGCCGTTATAGATTTGCAACAACGCTATCCAAAGGCGACGATTGATCTTAATCATCACTACTTTCCTTCGGCTGGTTATCCATCTGGAGGCCCACGTGTCTATGGTCCCGATTTGATCAAATGGCCGACTTCGATCGGGCACTGTAATAAACTTGATTCTGAACTGGCGATCGGAATTATTGATGGTGGCGTGGATTTACACCATCCCGCATTAACAAAGCAGGAAAGAATACACCTCATCAGGATCGCTGGCTCATCTTCGACCAATTCCGTATCAGGGAAAATAATTCCAAGTGATCATGGCACAGCCTTAGCTGTGTTATTAAAGGGCCAAGTTACAGACGATGGTTTTAAAGGACTACTACCTCAAAACCCCTTGTTCGCTGCTGATGTCATGGAATACACGCCTAATGGAGCAATTGCCAAAACAACAGCCATTCTTCGTGGGCTAAATTGGATGGCACTTCGAGGGGTATCTCTGATCAATCTCTCATTAGAGGGCGAGATGAATACTGTTTTGAACACAGGATTGTTTGCCACGGCCAATCAGGGGACATTCCTTTTCGCAGCTGCCGGGAACGGTGGGCGTGATGCTTCTCCTCCTTATCCTGCTGCCAGTGAATATGTCATTGGCATTACTGCTGTTGATTCTGAAATGGCACTCTATAAAAATGCAACGACCGGTAATCATGTGAGTTTTTCTGCACCGGGTGTTGATATTTGGCTTGCAAAAGCTGGTGGTGGAGGGAGCTATCGATCTGGGACGTCATACGCAACGCCTTTTGTAGTGGCGACAGCTACGATGATCCTGAGCCAGAATAAAGAACGTCTATGGCAGGACCAGGACCATAGTTCGGCCCGCGAACAGCTTTCTTATGAACTATCCCGACTTGCGATAGATTTGGGCCCTACCGGACCAGATAAGTATTTTGGTTGGGGGGTCGTTCAGGCTCCCAATGATTGCTGAGTTTTATATGACATTTACATGTATCTGATGCTGTTTTCTCCTTTCAATTACAACCCTACTGGCAAGTAAAAAACTGAACCTTTTCATTCTCTCTCCTACTAACTGCTATCAAATCATTTTTGGAGAGAAATAATGAAAAAATTCATAGCCGTTCTATCTACTGTCTTTTTAACAGCAACGATTGTTATAGGATCAGTAAGTGTTTCATATCAGGTAAATAGCCAGACCCTAATGAAACAGCAGAGCCAGTCGCTGCGAGTGAACCCCGCTGGTCAAACACCACGAACAAAACCTTCATTTCAAGTTCCTTTTAACACGAGATGTGCGGCAGGTTTTAACAAGGTAGGTGAAAATGTTCGCCCCCTTGTTAATGGAATGAAAAGATGGACGGATTGGTTTGTTTGTAGCACCCCGGTAATTTACTGTCCGAAGCAGATGCAGGATAACGGCCTATACTCGACAGTGGCCGCGAGTGCGATCCTACAGCTTATTGGTGATCCTGATTCTCCCTCAGTTAGTTTTCGTGTTCAATATAAATGTGATTATGGACAAAGTTTTCTTCCCACAGGATAGACCGAATGAAAAGAAACTGAGCCGTGGTCGGTTTTGTTCTTTGGAAGAGAATATAGCCTAATATTTGTATCCCAATCGCAATTACAACATTCAGTTGAATTAAATTTGAACCTTTATGCTCCGGGTTACGTCTAATCAGAAACCAAGATTAGTTGTAACTGAATAATGGAGCTTAAAATGAGTGTAGAAACTTTCAAAAAATTTGTGTTGGGCGCAAACGACTTTGTTCTTGCTGCTCTCTTTGGTACGCCTGGTGACGATACCATTATTGGCACAGACGAAGATGATGAAATTTATGGCGGCGACGGAAACGATCGCATCTATGGATATCACGGCGATGACGACCTCTATGGTGAAGATGGCGATGATCGCCTTTACGGAGAGGACGGTAACGATAGGCTGTATGGTGGAGATGGGCAGGATCGTCTCTACGGTGGCAATGGCGCTGACCAGCTTTTAGGAGGTGACGGTAGCGACTATCTCTCGGGAGGCAGCGGTGTGGATTTTCTCAATGGTGGTAACGGTAATGACACTCTTTCCGGCGGGGAAGGTGACGATACTCTCTTTGGTGCGGCGGGACGCGACCAACTTAGAGGGGGGAATGGTGATGATAGTCTCGACGGCGGGGATGGTGACGACAGTCTTTATGGCAATGACGGTGATGATTTTTTGTGGGGAGGAGATGGCGATGATCGTCTTTACGGCGGCAATGGCGCTGACCTCCTCTCTGGATCTAATGGTAATGACCACCTTTATGGCAATGCAGGCGATGATGGTCTCGATGGTGGTAATGGAGAAGATGTCCTCTTTGGTGGGACTGGGAACGATGAGCTTTTTGGCCGCGCTGATAATGATGAACTTCATGGCGAAGATGGTGATGACCAACTCGAAGGTGAAGATGGAAATGACACACTCTATGGCGGGGCTGGTATTGATGCGCTTTATGGAGGGAATGGTAATGATGAACTCTATGGCGAAGCAGATCCCGATTTTCTAAGTGGTGGAATAGGTAATGACACCCTTGACGGCGGCACAGGTGGGGACTGGATTTTTGGCAACGAAGGCAGCGACACCCTAATCGGCGGCGATGGTATTGATACGCTCGTGGGTGGTGCAGACAGTGATCGCCTTTATGGTGGGAATGATGGGGATACGCTTTTTGGCGGTGATGGTCGGGACAGGCTCTATGGTGGAGCAGGTGTTGACTGGTTGTTGGGTGAAACCGGTGATGACCACCTCTATGGCGAGGATGGGGCCGATACACTCTATGGAAACGAGGGTAACGATACGCTTTTGGGCGGTGTGGGTGATGATACTCTCTTTGGCCACGAAGGTGGTGACGCCCTCTATGGCGGCGTTGGTGAGGACGAACTTAATGGTGGAGATGGCGCTGATTTCCTCAGCGGCGAAAGTGATGACGATACTATTTATGGAGAAGCCGGAGCCGATATTCTCGATGGTGGAGCGGGTGACGACTTCCTATTTGGGGGAGATGGCCAGGATCAACTCTATGGTGGTTCGGGAGATGATAACCTTGAGGGAAACGATGGTGAGGATCGCCTATACGGTTACGATGGTGATGACTTTATTTTCGGAGGAAACCAAGAAGACGAACTCTATGGTGGTAATGGTAACGATGTTCTCGATGGCGGCGATTGGAATGATGTGCTTTATGGCGAAGCCGGGAATGATAGTCTTTATGGCTCTTGGGGCGATGATCAGCTCTATGGAGGTGATGGGAATGATACAATGGACGGTCAAGTCGGTCACGATCATCTTTTTGGTAATAGTGGTGATGATTGGCTCTTTGGTGCTCAGGGTGATGACACCCTTGAAGGCGGTGAAGGTGTGGATTTACTCCAGGGTGATCAAGGTGCTGATACCCTTCACGGTGATGAGGGAAATGATACTCTAGAAGGTGGTTGGGGCGAAGATTTCCTTTATGGAGGATCAGGCAATGATCATATTTCAGGTGGCCAGCAAGGTGATTGGATAGAGGGTGGTTCTGGTCAGGATATTCTCCTCGGAGACGAAGGTACTGATTTTCTTCTGGGTGGAGATGGTGCAGATCAGCTTTTTGGTGGCGAGGGGAGTGATGTTCTAAACGGAGGTGCCGATAGCGACCGTCTCAATGGCGGTACCGGTGATGATAATCTCAGTGGTGCAAGTGGTATGGATCAACTCTACGGCGAAGAAGGTGATGACTTACTGTTTGGCGGTGTGGGAGATGATCTACTCTTTGGCGGGGCCGGATATAATTCACTCAACGGTGGTGCGGGAGCAGATACCTTTATGTTTACCCCAGATGGGCAGGATGTTGATACCATCGTAGATTTCAATACGGCAGAAGGAGATATCATAGATCTGAGCGCACTTCTGGATGATGACGGTAGTCTAGCCGCCGCCAGTGACAATGCCGAACTTTCTGCTGCGCTTGAGAACTACCTGCATGTTTCTTATGACGGTGCAAATACGACAATACTGGTTGATTCCGATGGTTCCGATCCAAGTATTGCCGGCATGTCGATTGAGTTGCAAAACTATGATTTGCTTGCGGGCGGTTCAGAATTTCTTGCACTTCAATCCTTGCTTGATCAGGAAAGTTTGGTTGTCGTATAAATAATCGATATTATCTCGGCAGAGCGGTGAGTTTCAGAATTAATGAGTTCAAAATTTTACCGCTCTGTTTGTTGAAATGACTTCCACATATGGTGCCACTTCAATTCTTTCTCCATTGAATAACAGTTCTTGAGAAGTTTTATAAAGAACGGAACTTAAACGAGTTATCTAAAGTATTTCCCATAGTTTATTTTACCTATATAGCTGAAATTAAACTATAAAACATACGTAAAGAAGTCAGTAATAAGAAAAATGAAAAGGCTAAACGAAGACGCGCCGGGTTGATACTGTGGGCAATTTTTGCGCCAATAGGGGCCATTAACATGGTGGAGGGAACAATTAAGGTAAATCCAATAAAATTTGCATACCCCACACTTCCAATAGGTAGGTCAGGGTTACCCAATCCACTTAATATAAAGGATATTGCCCCTGGTAGGGCGATGATTAAACCAATCGCTGAGGCGGTCCCAACTGCACGGCGAATGGGATAATTAAAAACAGTCAAAATAGGAACACTAAGTGTCCCGCCTCCAATCCCCATAACCACAGAGAATGACCCAACCAATAGACCCAGACTGTGGCGTATTATTCCCGTGGGTAATTCATCGGCCAAGGTCATTCCTTCCTTACGAAAGGCCATGTTGACCGCCACGATGATGGCAACGATTGCAAAGATCAAAGTCAAAACTTCTCCTTTGACCACAGCGCCAACAAAACTGCCAAATAATACGCCAATGAAGATGAGAGGGGCCCATGATTTTAGTAATTCAAAATCTACCCCACCAAGCTTGTGATGAGAGCGCGCTGATATGATCGAAGTTGGAATGATCGTGGCCAAGGAAGTTCCCACAGCTAAATGCATAAGCACAGAGCTTTCCACTCCGACAAACGGAAAGAGTAAAAATAATACAGGTACAATAACTATCCCGCCACCAACACCAAGCAAACCTGCCAAAACACCAGCTATTGCACCCGTAAATACCAATGCGGCGGCAAAACTTGCAAAGAACACAGGATCTACTGCTATTGTTTCAATCATAATCAACGCACTCTTTATCAGGTTAAACGACGGTGATGGAAAGTTCACCAACGCCTTCTACAGTGCCAACCATTACATCTCCTTTGACAACGGGGCCTACTCCAGCTGGTGTGCCAGACATTATGAGATCACCAGCAGCAATTTCATAATACTCAGAAAGATAAGAAATCATTTCGGACACTTTCCAAATCATCTGGTTGAGATTACCCTGTTGACGAGTGTCTCCGTTAACTTTCAATTCAATACGACCTGCATCAGGGTTCGTACTTTTTGAAGCAGGTACGATTGGACCCATTGGTGCAGAATTTTCAAAGGCTTTACCTATTTCCCATGGCCGGCCGTTTTTTTTGGATATGCCCTGTAGGTCACGACGTGTCATATCAAGACCAACTGCATACCCAAATACATGGTCCATGGCATTCTCCTGCTTGATATCTCGTCCCCCGCTTTTTAATGCCACAACCAATTCAAGCTCGTGATGGACATTGCTGGATTTTGGTGGATATGGAAATTTTCCGGACACATCAATATTGTCTGGGTTTTTTTGAAAGAAGAAGGGATCTTCACGGTCGGGATCATGCCCCATTTCGATTGTATGTTCTGCGTAGTTACGACCGATGCAATAGATCCGACGAATAGGGAATACTTCGTCACTTCCCTCGATAGGGGCTGAGGTTTGTTTCGGTGGAGTGATAGCATAGTTAGTCATTTCATTTCCTTTTTATAAAATGAGTATAAATGTGTATATGATTGATTTTGTTTTATTATTTATCTGTTAAGACCTGCTTGAAGCGTAATACTCTACGCGTCTTTCCAGAGCAGCTAATCCTTCGGCCAGAATGAAAGCGAAGAAGAATAATACGAGAAGCAAAGCCCAAAAATGTTCCATTAGGAAGTTGGCTGAATAGAGTTCAAACAAGCGCCCAAATCCAACGATTGAGACTAAGAGTTGCCCAATTATGACGCCTTTAACTGCTCGAATAAGGCCAATCCTAATTCCTGCAAGGATTTCTGGTAAAGCAGCCCAAACATAGATTTTGTGGAATGCTGTCCAACGTGAAGCCCCGTAGGATTTGGCCATTTCGACTAGTGAAGGATTTATTTGCTTAACGCCCGCTCTCGCATCGAGGACAATAATCCAGACGGCAAACAAAGTTGTGGTGATAATGACGGTCCGTTCCCCGATACCAAAGAGGATCATAAGTACAGGTACAAGTGCTGTTAAAGGCGCACTTAGAAACATATTCACCCAAGGGAGTAACAGGCGGTCAATAACAATAGATTGTCCCATCAGCACCCCAGTTGGTACGCCGATAACAATTGCTGCAAATGTACCAATGATGAAGGCACGTCCCGTTTCTCCTAACGCGGAAAGAAAGGATGCCGTGGGGATAATCTCCCACATTTTTTCGAATACAGATGTAAGGGGAGGTAACAGGAAAGTAAGCTCTAGCTGTCCGACTATTTCCCAAAGCATGGCCCAGATGATAAGAGAAGACATCATGGGAAGATTGAAACCGCAAATTTTCATGACTAACTCCTCTTACTCAACGTAGGTCCGTAGAGACCGCCAAATACTTTCAACCGTATCTAGATAACCCGCATCACGACGCATGGCATCTGCATCAATTGTGCGATCTATTTTGGGTTCGATGATTTCTGATACCCGACTGGGACGAGGGAGAAGGAGCGCAATTTTGTCAGAGACATAAACGGCTTCTTCAATTGAGTGTGTGACAAAGATGAAGGTTTTTTTTTCGACCTCAACCAACTTTATTAAGTCTTCTTGGAATTTCCGACGGGTTTGCTCGTCAACCGCAGAAAAAGGTTCGTCCATAAGCAGAACATCAGCATCGACACTGAGCGCCCGTGCCAACCCCACCCTTTGGCGCATACCGCCAGATAACTCGTGTGGAAAGCTGTATTCAAATCCTTTGAGACCGACTTCCGTGATGTATTTCTCTGCGATGGCTTCGCGTTCCGATTTTGCAACACCTCGAAGTTCTAAACCGAACGCTACATTACGAATGACCGTGGCCCAAGGCATGAGGGCGAAGTCCTGAAATACGAACGCGCGATCTACGCCGGGTTCATTAACAGGTTTACCATTTACGAACACTTCGCCATCAGATGCAGGTAAAAGGCCCGCAATGATTTTTAGAAGTGTCGTTTTTCCACAACCAGATGGCCCAAGAAGAGACGTGAGCTCTCCCTTGGGGAAGTCTAAGCTCATATCATTTAAAGCCTGAACCCCACCGGGGTAAATTTTGGACACTCCTCTGACCGAAACAGCAGGTTGGTTTTCTGAAGAATGTTGCTTAATAGCTTTAGAGGCTTTGCCTAATGATGTTTCGCTTTTAACAGCTAGTTCGGCGGTAGCATTCATGAGTTTACTCCTTTATTTGGCCGGTACCTGCAGGTGTCTGGCCGGAATAACGTGTGCTCTAGCCGCTCTAGAAACTCTAGAAACGCAACAGCAAGGACGATGATGGAAAAGATAGCCGCGTACATTTTTGGATATTCGGCAATGGACTGGTTATAGGTGATTAAATCACCAATACCTGTTGGTGTAATGAGCAATTCGGATAAGATCGCACCGATAAAACCAGCTGAAGCACCAAGCCGTAAACCAACAAAAATAACAGGGCTGGCTGAGGGCAGAATTATTTTAAAAATGATGTCCCATTTTGTGCCGAGAAATGATGTTCCCATTTCTTTCAAGGCGTAGGGGGTATGTTTTACTGCATTAAAAGAATTCAGTACGATTACGGGCATAGCCATAATACAAACAACAAGGACTTTAGACGTTAACCCAATTCCATATGCCATTACGAGCAAGGGAATAAGTGCTGCTAAGGGAGCTGATTGCATAACAATAAAAACTGGTGATCCGAACCATTCAGCTTTTCGATTAAGCCCCATCCATACACCACAACTGACGCCTAAAAATCCTGAGATAATTAACCCAAGGGCAAGTGGCTTAAGGGTCTCGGGGTAAGACTTGAAAAAAGAACCGTCTGCCATAAGTTGCCAAAAGGCTTCCATTGTTTGTAAAAATGTTGGAAACGCTGGACTCACGGGTATACGTCCTGCGTATTCCCATCCGCCAAAAACAAGAATAAAAGACAGCAGTTTTAAGGTTCTCGAATGCAAGAAGAAATTTACCATAACTTGCGTTCTCACTATGAATTTCAAAAAAAGAAGGAGCTGATGGGTGGAAGGTACACCAGCTCCCAGTTAAGGGATCCTAGTTACCTGCTTTGGATATCGCGGCCTCAAGAGGTGCCATTGCCCAATAGTCTTCTATTTTCAGGCTCCCTGCAGGACCTTTCAACTGACCAGCTTTTACATAAAAATCAAAATCTGATTTTGCGGCATCTACGCCACCACCATTAGGGTCGAATAAACCACCTTCTACGGCTTCAATATAATAAGCATCTACTTCTTGAAGGAGCTCAGCGGGAAGGTCTGACAAAAGGTTAAACCGCTTACGCTCCTTATCGATGATGCTTGGATCCTTATTCATCTCTCTCCAAGTCGTTAAAAGAGCCTCGACAAGGATAGACACATTCTCTTTGTTGCTATCGATCCAATTCTGATTTGCAAACAATATTTCGTCACTTGCTGCTCCCCCCAGACTTGGAAGTACATGAAAACGATCTCCGGCCTTAGACATGAGAATATTCTTGTTAGAAAGATCAACTATGGTCGCGTTAATTTGACCTTTCATCATCGCAACAATGCGGTTTTCAGAACCTGGTACATAAGACCTCGTTCCAAAAGAGATATTCTCTCGTTTTGCAATTATATTGCCGATCGCTTCAGTGCCGGTACCGCGAGCATGAAATGTAAAGGGTTCCCCATCCAAATCTTTCCAAGTGGCGTATTTATTTTCAGCTACGGGGAAGAAAACCAATTTTGAAATTTGGAAAAAATTACGGATAGGGACGTTGGTCTTCTGTATTACGGAGTAGGGCGACCCAATACCGATATCCATCTGTCCACTTATAATGGCCTGAATAGCCAAGTTCTCTTTTGCAAATGTGGTTAGTTCATAATTCAACCCATTTTCTTTTGCGCGCTCAAGTGCGACTAACATAGCAAGTGTTTCAACCGAAGCGACATCACCCAAGGCGATTTTAATAGTGTCTGAAGCCAAAGCAGAAACAGAGAATGAAAAAGCGGTAACAGCTGCCGCGGCTGTTAACGTGACCTTCTTAATAAATACTCCCATAGTACTTCTCCCAAGATTTAGGTCCAACGTATCAGACCTGTCTCTTATACACATCTGACGCTGCCGACGAAGAGGATAG
>OJDH01000342.1_pt1 | contig 23270 bp, 19 predicted proteins | sample 1592761 | NCBI WGS metagenome assembly OJDH01 (sample SAMN05416855, study PRJEB24817) | seawater metagenome | isolation source: Sea water | place: Canada:Atlantic | collected 2013-11
TAGTTTGCCAAAAGACACTCTGAGTAGATCAACTTCTTATACTGATTGGTATAAGTAGGGGCATATGAATAACTATGCCCGCTAAGTTTAATGAGCAGTTGGTTGAGGGGGCGGTTGGTAATGTCTCAAGGTTTCGATTCTGTCATCCAGTGCTGGATGAGTACTGGCCCAGCCGGGAAGATCGACGGGTTGCTGTTTATGTAATTTTTCAAATAGAGTCGCCAATGGCTCTGTACTCTGATGCCATGAATAGAGTTGCTGCGCGGCAAAATCATCGGCTTCACTTTCATGTATTCTTGAGTAGGTTAAGCCACCACCAATGACGGCGATACTGGTAAGGGTGTCGGATATACCACTACTGTCGCCAACGACCATTGCTGCGGTAATAGAGAGTATGGCTGTCTGCACTAGGTTGGTCATCACATGCTCTTTGTGAACATGTCCTAGTTCGTGGAGTATGACGCCCTCTAGTTGGAGTTTCTCGTTTGCTAGCTTTACCATCGCATCGGTTAATACAACCGTTCCGTCAGCAAGTGCAAAAGCATTCGCGCCATCGCTAGCGAATCTAAGTGTCATTTTTGGGGGATGTGTGAACTCGACTCCTTGCTCTTTGAGTTTGTCGATTAGGGCGTCAAACCTCAATTGCAATTGGTCTTGCTCCTTTTGTTCTAGTTTGGATGCCTCAAAACCCATCTCATCGATCATAGTGAGCCCTTGTTCACCTAACTCCCTAGAGAGTTCAACAGGAAGGTGATTAGCAACCCATTTAGCGGCTTTAGGGACAGCGTAAACATAGAGTCCATATGCGGTAAGCGCGGTGACCACAGTGGCAAGGCAGATGAGTAGCAGATTACGTTCAAGCCTGACTAAAAGTGGCGTTTTACTGTGTCGATTTATCCAAGTATTGAGTTTATTACCATCACTACTGATAAAGACCCAACCACTTGCGAAGGTCATATTTCTTGGCATAGAGCCAAGAGCATCCGACAGGGTGACTGCATCTAGCTGGCATTGATATTGGTGTGCTTCACTTTTAAGAATAATAAAGCCATTGCTGCCGAGTGTTAGCTCAGCAGCGTGTTTTGTTGAGTTTTGGGGCGCCATTAGGTGCCCCTTTACAGTTTCGGTCATCGTGGGAAGTTAGACGATATTGAGGTTGATGTCGAAGGCATCAACCATCTCATCGGCAATCGCATTACTGGCTTCAAGATTATGATCTTGTACAGCCATTAAGGCGAGATCGCCATCCAGTTGGGTAGCGCTTGCCATATATTGGGCGTGTCTTATATCAGCCCAAGCGCGCCCTAATCCTAAGGTGAAAATCGTTAGCAGTAGGTTAGTGATGATCAGTGCGAGATAGCCACCTAATGTCATGTTCGATACCAGTTGCAGCGTGTTATCGATCTGAGTTTTACTAAACAAATAGTTACGAATTCTGGTTTTGACAAAAGCAGCGATAACAAAGCCAATAAAGAACATGTATAGATAGCCTGCCAAGAGAGCGAAAGTCGATGTCATCTGTGTTTCGGGATCGATAAAGTCACCAGTGAAAAGGGCTTGGAGAGCATCGAACATCCCCAGACCAATGATCAGGAGGAAACCTAGGATAAATGAGCCAAGAAATAGTGCACCACCCAAGGCTGCAATTTTTGCGTATTCAACCATATTTAGCTCTGCACTAAAGGGTTTGCCGCCATATCGATAGCCGTTAACCACATAACTCGCCATACCGACCATGACCCAGGCATAACCGAAAACTGCTGTTAAGGTAAATAGCAGTATTCCGCCAATAATGGCGACAACAGGATGACTTTCCATGAGCAGAGCACTAAATCCAAATGAGGAGGCAATGATGAGTGCATAAGCAACTAGAGGCTTGACTAATATGTTGAGGTAGGCGTTGGAGTAGCTACCCTCAAAATTAAATCGTACATTTCTGTAGCGTGTGATTCTAGCGTCGAAACGCATGTTTCTGACTGATAGATAGGGAAGTGCTAAAGCGAGTAGCAGACCACATACAATGGCTGCAATAGGGTTAATTCCCGATAAAATAGTCCAGGCGATCAATGCGACTACGGCAATGATACGTCCGATTAATATCTGCATAGGTTTAGCAAGATACTCAAAGCGGTCGCCATCTAACTCAGTATTACCGTAGAAATAGGTGTTGGTTCTCACTTTTGCCCAGGCTGAATAGATGCCGAAGGTGACGATGGTCAGTAAGATATTAACGATCCAGATGCCGAAAAACTCACTGGCGTTACCGTGAAAGTTAAAGGAGTGCTGTTTAGTGGATAGATCTGTGCTGTGCTCAGTCATTATATTTCCTTCCGTTGGAATAGCTCTATATTAGAGACGATATGGATCCATATATCAATTAACTAGGAGTACTTTTGTATTAAATTTGTTCTAAACCCAAGACTGGGAGTGAGTGCTTGGATTTAGATTTCGGTTTTTACGAGTTTCTACAGGGTTTCTTTAACCTCTTCGATCAGTTTCTGCCACTGAGGATACTCAGTGAAGCTGGATGAAAGATCGCCCCAAGGACGCAATGTGGACTGTTGTATTGCTTCGCCATCTTTTACACCTGATTTGAGTTGGTATAGGTAATAGAAAGCGGAAGCGCGATAGTTTGCAGCGCAATGGATAAGGATATCTTTACCTTGATTGGCATCCATTATCTTAAAAAATTGCTCTACATCTTCGCGTGTAGGCTTGTTCCAGTCGACGCCAATGTGAACATACTCCATGTTCGCACCTGTAACTAAACTTGCCTCATCTTGATGACCACTGGGGTTGCCTGCCGGAATGAGGTTGATGACCAGATCGACACCAGCTTGCTGTAGCTTAGCGAACTCAGCGTCACTGGGTAAGCCTGAAGTGATGATGTTGTCGCCATTAAACTCTACGGCTTTAATCTCTTCGAGTGTAGCGGGGGAGATAGCAGCCTGAGTCGAGCTTATTGAAAGCAAGTTGCTGAGTATCACTGCAACGAATATTGATCTGTTCATGTTTTAGTTAACTCCGTTATTTAGCGAGATAATCCGTTATATTTTCACCTTGATGACCACTTTACGCACCTGCTGTGAATGAGCACTGACTCCCGGCATATGCATGTCTTCAGGAAAGAAAATAGCAAACATCCCTGCTTTAAAAGGGATGAAGGCGGCATCTGACTTGTTGCTCTCGTAATCGAATTCAGCATAATCATGCTCGGCAAAGTAAGAGCGTGATGGTGTCTGTTCTGCAAGTGGCAGATAACCAAATTCCTCTTCACCACTGACAACATATTGGACGTCGATATATTGCTGGTGGACTTCAAAAGGTTCACTCTCTTTTGGCTTCGTCTGGTAATCGTTGACGATTACAAAAATATCTTTGCCATCGAGCTCATAATTGCCCACTTCAAGCTTGGTAAAGTCTGTCTTGGCGAGATGGACTAACGCTTGGGTGAGTTTAGGGCTTAGGTGAGAGTATAATTTTGCATTACTTAAGGTATCGACGATCATAGTGGGCTTAATTTGGAGTGAGATATATAGGTCGAGTTTAACCTTGTCTCAGTGTGCCGTAAATATGAATTAAAGTACTGATTTGCTATATTGCGATCTCATTCATCTCAATAGGAATACTTGTCTTGCCTGCACTACGTTTCCTCGCTGGTCCAACCGCGTTTAAAAACATTGCCGAGAATGGTCTTAAGCCAGAATTGTTTACTCAGTTATTGGCCGCTTCTGGTGGGCCTAAATGGATAGGCATTGCTGGATTGGATAGGTATCTGTTTGGCGAGTTTTTTAAAGGAAGAACGGCGCCGCTTCATACTTTAGGGGCCTCGTCTGGTGCTTGGCGTTTAGCGTGTTTTGGCCAAGCCGATCCGCTTAACGCATATTCACGTTTAGAAGCGCTGTATATCGGTCAAAAATACGAGACTAAACCGACGCCAATTCAAGTATCTACTCAAGTTAAAGGCATTATTTCAGGAGTGCTGGGCCAGAGCGGTGCAGAGGAGTTAGTGTCGAACTCAGTGATAAAGACTCATCTGTTAGCGTGTCGGGGACGACACTTAAATCGTATTTCGGGCCGGCTTCCGTTGGGTTTAGGCTTAGCGGCCACGGCGGCGAGTAACCTAATTAGTCGACGCAGTTTAGGTTTACATTTTGAGCGTATGGTTTTCAGCGCTGGAGATGCGCAATCCCCTTTTAATCAATTTGACGATCTACCCAGTCACATCATTAATCTGACCAGAAGTAACCTTGAACAAGTGTTGTTAGCAACAGGTTCGATCCCTTGGGTACTAGCCCCTGTGACTCACATTGATGGCGCACCTAAAGGGCATTACTATGATGGCGGGATCACAGATTATCATTTTGATCTGCCTCTATCCCATGCCAAAGGTTTGACCCTTTATCCTCATTTCTACCCTCATATGACTCCAGGTTGGTTCGACAAAGCCTTGCCTTGGCGCAAAGCGAGTGATCGCTATCATAATGCGCTGATCTTAGCCCCAACAGCAGAATTTCTTGCTTCTTTACCATTGGGGAAATTGCCAGACCGAAGCGATTTTAAGTATCTCAGCAGTGAGGAAAGGATAAAGTATTGGCAGCAGGCGCTTGCTATGAGTCACCGTCTTGGTGATGAATTAAATAATGTCGTAGCAAAAGGCAATGTGATGGATCACCTCGAAGCTTTTTAAAATTCGTGGTCATCATTGCAACAAAAAGCTGACGTAACCTGTCTAATTAATGACCACTCTTCTTGAAAGTACATTCTCGGGTAGTTTGGGTATAAGTCAGAGGTTCTCAGCCTTTAGTGCTGTTTATACTGTTTAGAACACATGGTTGCTGCAGATAATAATTAAACTGCTACACTTTAAATTTGTTGGTTTTATGTTTCACTTAATTGGTTAAAGCTAGCACTTTCTGTTGGTTACCTACCCCAAGGGGAGGAGGTTACTATGAAAACACAGGAGATGGCGTTAATTACACGGGATGCATTGTTGCTGCCCGATGGAAGACTTGAGCTAAATATTATCACTCCACATCATCTAAGGATGATTGCAGATGTATGCAAAGGCAAATACCCATTAGCCTTTGGTATGTTGAAAGCCAATGGTACACCTCCTTGTTACCCGAGTGTCACTCAATGTGAGATCATCGATTTTAATCAACTGAACGACACTAGCCTGAGTATTGTACTTGAGGGTAAACAGAGGGTGAAGATTTTATCTGCCGCCCGCCAGAGAAATGGCATCTGGATGGCGAGAACGATCCCTTCAAGTAATTGGCATGAAGAGCCGATAAGGGGGGAGTTCGAGTTGATAAGCGCGGCGTTAGAGCAGTTTTTCGAGGTCAATCCTAATCTGTTTGAACTTTACTCTAAGATCCACCTAGAAGATGCTTCTTGGGTGAGCCAGCGTTGGCTTGAAGTGCTCCCGCTTTACAATAAAGATAAGTTAACTCTGATTAACCAGCCTGATTGTCATCAGACCATGGAATTTGTGTTAGAGCTTATAAAATCACACGCGGATTAACCAAACTAAGCTAGTCATCAGACCATGGAATTTGTGTTGGAGTTCATAAAGTCCACGCGGGTTAACCATTGCCATGTTAGAGCGGGCATCGTCATCCTGATCCTGTGTCAGAATACCGCATTAGGTTTTCATTCTTGTCTCTACCAGCTTTCTCTCCTTTCGATAATTCTGTTAAAATGACGCTTCTTATCTTCTGAGCCATTTGATCACCATGTCCTCTTCTGTTCTTGCAAGCCAAGCCTCCTACGTTGTTCTGCCTGAACATATTACCGACAAGCCTACTGTGTTGAGTTTTCTTGCTGAACGATTTGAACAGATTGGCGCAGATGTATGGTTTGCCAGAATAAGTGCAGGCAAAGTGCATTGGCAGGATGGCAGCTTAATTGAGATTGATACCCCTTACAGACCAAGAGCTCGAGTCTATTATTATCGAGAGGTGGTGAGCGAAACTAAAGTGCCTTTCGATGAAGAGGTAATCTATCGTGATGATCAGATTATCGTCGCATTTAAGCCTCATTTTCTTGCACTGCACCCAAGTGGGAATGTGATCAATGAGTGTTTAGTTAATCGACTTAGAATTAAGACTGGTATAGAGACAATCGTGCCTGCACACAGGTTAGATCGAGCGACAGCCGGGCTGGTTTTGCTCTGTCTTCAGCCTGAGCATCGTCAGCTGTATCATGACCTATTTAAATTTGGCCAGATCCGCAAAGAATATCAAGCATTAGCCAAGTTAACGCCTGAATTGATGGCGAAACATCAGAGGGCTGAATTAACTCTGCCTATTCACTGGACTGTAAAAAATCGCATGGTAAAAGGAGATCCAACATTTACTATGCGAGTGGCAGAAGGTGAGGCCAATACCCATTCAGAGATCTCTCTTATCGAAGTGAGAGGCGAGGTGGGTGTATTTAATCTATCGCCGATCACTGGGCGAACTCATCAGCTTAGGGTGCATATGCAAAGTTTAGGCATGTCGATATTAAATGATAGATGTTATCCGCAGCTGCAAGATAAAGCTCAAGATGACTACAGTAAGCCCCTTAAGCTACTGGCTAGGCGTCTTAAATTTACCGATCCTGTCACCCATAAATTGATCGCGTTGGAATGCGATGGCATTGAAGTTTAACAGCTCTTTGAATATTGTATACTTTCGTTGTGTTTTTACTGGCTTAGCCTTATGCTTGAGGTTAATTAAGTATTCTCATTAATCGTGGAAACCTCAGTAAGTGGTCGGGGTTGGTCAGCTTATCGGATAAGGAAAATAAGAATGAATAAAACGACCCTCACTTTAGGTTTAGTCAGTTTGGCTATCGTCGCTTCATTGGGTTATCAGAGTCTTTCTGGCGAGAGTACAGCGACAGTATCTAACGCTGCATCTAATACGGAACCAAGCAACGAGCAACATATAGCGGTACAGGAGCAGGATAGTCCAGCTGTTGCCGAGCTTACTGCAAGTGCTTCATCTCGTTCAGCTATAACATCTCCATCGAGTGATGGAGCAAACGACGCAGTCATCAAAGCTGTGTCGACGGAGCAAAACTTAGCTGATTCAATACCGACTCGAGAATCAGATCGTGACATGCAAAGAATGCCGCGTCAGGTATCCGATTCGATGCGATCCCCTGGAACAGGGCCTAGAGCCGGAGAAGATTACGCTCATCATCCTAGACCGGGTAGTGAGCAGTCAATTACGGCCCCAGTAAGCAGGCCCGCACCAGAGCCAACTCCAACGAAGTAAATTGAACCTACTCGTCTCGTTGATATTTCGCTTTTAGTCGTCAGCTTCTCTGGTTGTCGATCGTGCTCCATGTTTATCACTAGAGGGTCTCTCGAAAAGGGTTTCGCTCATATCCGCATGAAGCACTGCTATCTTTGTTGGGGCGCCATTTGGGGCGAAACTCACCATACCGATGCCACTTTTATTGAATAATCGCTGGCTTCGAGCGCCATTGGGCCGACGGCCTCGTATCGACATACGTTTACGTTTAGTGAAGAAGTTTAGCGGGGAGAAGTGCCCGTATAGCCAACCATTAACCCTATCGAAAATAGGTAACAGCTTCTCAGGAAATTGATTTTTAATGCCGCTGCAGGTGATCTGATATATTTTTGGTCCTCCTTTACGAAAACGAATACGGATATCGTACGCAAAGGAGTAGTGCACATCCCCCGATAGGATCACAAATTGCTCAGGGGTTTTCCTGTGCTGAAAAATACTTAGTAGAGTGTTGGCAGTGCCTGGGTGTGCCATCCAGTTTTCAGCATCCACTAACAAAGAGCCGCCAAATATGGTTGCCGTTCTCTGTATGGTCTCAATTAATTTTACGCCGAACATAGGTGCGGCGGAAATGATGATGACTTTCTCCTGTCCCACTAATTCATGTTGAAACTCCATTAATGCTTCCCAGTCCATCAAGCCGGAAGGTTTTGCTAAATTAGATTCACTGCGCCATCGCTGAGTCCGAGTATCAAGTACTACTATTTTGGGGCTGGTATTAAGGTTGTAATGCCAATGGTTAAATTGCAGTAAATTATCGATAAGTTCATCATGACTAAGCTCATCGTGAGTAAAGTCATTAGGCTGATTTAAAAAGGCCTTTAATTTTGGAGTGATTTCCGCTTTAAATTTATCAGGTGCATTTCCTACCCCTTGAAATAGGGCGTACGCGATGAGTGCATTGCCGATAATGCGTTTTGAAAAGGCATGGCCATAGGCTGCTTGCTCCCATTTAGCCGTTAGATTCCAATCATCGGTGACATCATGATCGTCGAAGATCATATAAGTCGGCAAGTGAGCCATAAGCCGTCTGACTTGCTTAAGTCCGGCTTTAAACTCGAGAATATGAGTCCATTCGTGTTGCCATCTGTTGGTGTTTACGGCCGATAAGCCAACAACATCTTTAGGAATATCGATGCGTTCCCACAGTTCAGGAGACCAAGTCAGTAGATAAAAAGCGATGATCTCACCAAGACTTACTAGATGATTTTCAGCTTGTGAAGAGGTAAAAATAGGGTGGTTTCGATACCAGCTTCCTAACGCTGTTTTCGCTGGGTAATTAGTTTTAGGCAGTAAGTTTTTATGCCGCTGATACATAGCAGCAGGATGATAACTAATCGCGTCACTGTTATGAATTTGAGCATCGCTGAACTGTTCATGGGGTAAACCCAAGAGTTTGATCACTTCGCCTATCGCGTAGAGCATAGGTCCGGCGACATTATCGACATAGACTTGATCACCACTGAGCATCAAGAGTGCGGGTCTTGCCTGTGTGCTTATATCCCCTTCAAGTTGGCAGTCTGCCGCCACTAAAGCATCACCACTGTGATGATGGGCATTGCGGCATGAGCCATGAAGCATGTGATCAATTTCAGATTTGATGACAAAATTTGGCGCTAATCGTGTGCCGTAGTTCAGGCCATCGACGCCGCTGAAAATAGCACCTTGTTGTATATCTTCTAAAAAATAATTTACTTGTACATTGATTGGCAGCAGTTCTGGCTCACTAAGGTGAATCATATATTGATAAGCTTGGTTGCCTAATTTGATGCAATCCAGTTGCTTGGTATCTAAGCACTCATTGAAAAGTATTTGCTCTTCTCCTTCATCATTCACAAGACGACTAAGTGTCAAGGTGAGTGATTCCATTGGTTTGCTCGCAACAAACCAAAGCGTGAAATTGTCGCGATCACAGTGGCGAAGCATAGGGCCTGCAATTAACAGGGGAAGAGGGGGGACTGGCATCATTAACTCATTATTCCAAACTTATCTCATTACTGACCAGACTAAACAAGTGGATATGAATTGAAAAGGGAATTCAATGAAAAATGGCGCTGTATAGAGTAGAAAGAGATTGGCATCAAAAGGTGGAGGAGTATCGCCTTTTGGTCATTCTTGTTTCGTGATAAAAGGATCCGCATAGATGTGTTTGATCTCTGCTCCTGCCAAATAGGCCCGCTTTTTCATTTTAGCGACCATTGCAGGGTGCCCGCATAGATATACCTGCCAACCCTGTAAACTCTTATGATTTTTCATTGCTAGATCGTCAGCGTGTATACGTTGATTTTCTTCCATTTCAACACCAGAAACTGCACCACAGTAATGGAAGTTGTCGAACTGCTTGGCGAGAAGCGTCATGTGGTTTTGGCCGTATAAGCCATTCTTGGTTCGACTGCCATGATAAAGATAGATGTCACCTTGATGATTATTATCTAGCGCATCGCGGACAATTCCCATCAAGGGAGCGAGTCCACTGCCTGTTCCAACTAGCAGTATTGGCGTTGGTTTCGTCACTTTTTGATAGTAACAATGACCGAAAGAACCACAAATATCGAGTTTATCTCCTACTGATAGATCATGATGGATCCATTGGCTCATTTCACCATTGTCCATCTGCTGCACATGAATTTCGAGCATGCTGTCTTGTGCAGGCAAGCTAGCGAGTGAGTAGCTTCGCTTCAGGCCATCGGGGCGTCTGAGATTGATAAACTGACCTGCGTGATAATCGAACGGTGTCGCGGGATCGATCGTGACACGACAGATACGTTCACTTACGTGTTCGATGGCATGCACACGGGCAGGGGTGAATAACTCATTTTGGGCTATGACAGATAGGGTTAGCTCACCGCTAGGCTGACAAATACAAGGGAGAAAATATCCTGATTCTTTCCAACTGGCGCGAATATCGGGTTGGGAATCGGTGACGTCGCCCTTTTCAGCTTGCAACATACAAGTATGGCAATGACCACTTTTACAGGAGTAGGGTAGGTCAATGTCCTGTCTAAGCAGGGCATCGAGTACGGTTTCTTGCTCATTTAATGTAATGGCTTGCCCTTGCCAGTAAATCTTAGTCATTGACTATAAACCCAGTACATCATCATGAGTGCTGCCAGCGATTGCCATGACTTGTTCTATCAACTCGTTAGGCACGCTGAGTTCTTGCAGTGTCGCTTGTAAGTGTCCTGCAACAGCTGAAAAATGGCTAGTATTGACTCCCTGTTTAAGCAATGGAGCATGAGCTTCGCGTAATGAAGCTCCTGTGTAACTATTGGGTCCACCAAATGCCATGGTTAAAAAGCTTTTTTGCATTGCTCTCATACGATCCATATCGACATCATCAAAAAATTGGCTAATGCTGTCATCGGTTAACACTTTACGATAAAAAATATCCACTGCCGCATCGACAGCGGCATCGCCACCGAGTTGTTCAAAAAGAGTTGTCATGATCTTTCCTTGTCTTTTTGTTAAAACATAATGAATGGTAGAGACCGATGATGAGTCTCGAAGTGAAAATAAAAGATGGTATCTTTCTGAGGTTAGAACACTATTGTCAGACGTCAAGGTTATTGGGTACCTTAGACTCTGCGAGTAAGTGATAAATTATATTAAGAATCAATAGAGTTTGAGAGGCTATGGCAAAATTAATTAATATTCCCATGAGGAGGCTAGGTCAGTGTTTCTATCTGACTTTAGCGTTAACGAGTTCAACGGCCGTTGCCGATATCGGTGACACGCCTGTTATTGGTGGTGTGTTTAACGCCAGTGAGATAATGAAAGATCAAATTGTCTCCTCCTTGAGTGCTTCTACTAAACTGACCCGCGATATCACACTGTTTACTGTTGCGGGTGTCTCTCTTGATGTGTATATCCTCTCACTTCCTCTGGAGAGTAAGGTTAAAGCCAGAGTTATCGCTCAGCTGAGCGATCCGACTTATGCCATCCCCTTGGGTCATTTCCTCTACAGTTTTTACGATCAATACTCTGGCTTGAGTGCTGATGATGAATTTAAGCAGTATCTGAATGGTGTTTACTCTTCTGAGCAACTTAAAGCTTTTGAGCACAGTTTGTATCAGTACGGAGATAAGCCAATTCCTGAGGATAAGCAAGCATCTGGTAAACAAGGTAATAGTGAAGGGATAAAAACGGATAGCCAGTTTATTGCCTCTATGGTGACTATTTATGACGCTTTAGTGGAGATTGGTGAGTGGCAGGATATGGAAGCATTGCCGCATCATTACACCTACCTTACTCAGAGTCCAAAAGATCTCGCTCTGGTGAATAGGATACAGCCCATTATTGTCGACTTAATGACTCAAGCTGCTACTGGAATGGAAGCGGGGGAGATGAAAGCTGCGCTACTGGGCATGATAGAAGATGGTAAGCCTGAGCATAAAAATCGGGTGGATAATAAGGCCCAAGCATTAACCATTACATTAATCGATTTCGTTCGCCTCAATGTACTTAAAGCCTATCGCCAGTTTGTATTTAAGCAAGAACGGGAAACGGCATTAAATGCTTGGATGCAGGATACCTTTGATGAAAATTCCGAGAATTTAATTCAGTTTCTAACCTCACAGCAGACGCGACGTTATGGCGTACAAGTCGCCGTTGATGGTTTGCAGCAGGGTTTGCTCGAAGGCCTAGTTGACCCATCAACACCTTTTATCAAACATGCTAATCAGATCCATGAATCTCGCACACGTTTTAAACCTCAAGGTGTGGAGACCAAGCAGCCTGAGCATGAGCAGCAGGTTAAGTTTATGGGAATGCTGGCAAAGACTCAGTATGACGATCCTCATTACCTACCTTTTTTTAAGCAATTATATAAAACTAATCGGGACTCAATCGCTCAGGTGGGGATCTCATCCACGCCAACCATTAGTGTGCGCAACCTGCCGATCATAAAAACCGGCGCCAAGGTATCTGGAGAGCGAGGCACTGGGATCCCCAATTTTCACTTTGTGGACAGAGAAGAAGACAGGGCTTATTACTTCTTTGGTAACGATGCTCTACAGCTTGACAGATTAATGGAAAGCTCAGGCGTACAGACTATGTTTGATCGATTGAATTACCTCATCACCCTTAACTGTAATGCGCAATATGATTGGAATGCTCACACCAGCTTCGACGGATTAGTGAATCTTGGATTGGGCGAAGTGCAGCGAGATTATGGGGAGAAACGGTGCTTAAGAGAGTTGAAAAATCGCGCTAAAGTTGAGGTGGAGTTACGCCAATTTCGCCAGGATTTGATTGAGGATATACAGGGTTATCAGGGGATCTCTTTTCTCGATATTTTTACTAAATTAACTAAAAAATGGAAGATAGAGCAAAGGATCACTGAACTGGCAAAACTCGATGGTCAAGGGATGCCAGATTTCACTTTGATCTATAACCCTTGGCCGGATCATTTTGCACATTTTACCGGCCCCTTTAGCGACGAGGTCATCATGCCAACGGGAGAGCTCAATCGATTGGATTATTGGCTATCTCAAACTGAGCAGGTTTATAAAGAAGCTGGGATCTATGATCAAACCTTGTGGGGAATGGCGGGAGATCATGGTTTAACACCTGTTTTTTATACGCTCAACCCCGAAAAGTTAGTGTTTGAAGCACTGTCCAAGGAGCTGGGTTATCTCATTATAGTGAAAAAAATATCCTCTGATGAGGGCGAAGGCCCTAAGATCACCAATGCATTGAATCACTCCAGTAACAAAGGGGTTGATATCGTTGTTGCATCGACAGCGGGTGGCAACATGATGATGGATCTGTTTAATTCGGCATCAGGATGGGAAGTGCAACCCACTTATGAAGAGTTAATTCGTTGGACGCCAATCAATGCCAAGGAGCCATCTCAGACGATTGATATCGTAGCTGAGACAGTGAACAGACTGGCAGATAGCCTTGATTACATGGTGCTGCGGGAACAGCAATGCAGCCTGAATCAATGCCAAATTCGCCTGATTGGATATCGCGACGGTGTTCGCCTCGATGAGCTGGTGGAGTTAAGAGGAGATAAGCTGTTCTATACCAGTGTATCCGTTACTGAGCCCGGCATAGATCCCCGTATTGAGCCAAAATTGCTCGATATCCAGACCCTCAACCCGTATCGAGAGAAGCCGACAGCAGCAGAGTTGAGCAGGTACTCCGTTTTGAAAGCCCAATGCTTGCATCAAGCCAAAGAGCAGGAGCCAGAGTCATGGTGCAGTGTTCAGCAATGGCGTGAGCTGAGCCAGTTTACTTCAAGACCTGATGCTGTGAATCAATTGGCAAGGCTGTATGAAGAGGACAGAGCGGGTACGGTTAACCTGTTTCCCAAGGCGGGGGTCGGCTTCAACACTAAAGTCCCTGGTCGTCATGCAGGTGAAGATTACCTTGAAAAAGATGCCTTTATTGGTTTCTGGGGAGCGCCAATAGGTGATGATGTTACTCCATTAAATATTGAAGAAAACGGCTCACTGGCGCCAACCCTATACGAGTTTCTAACGGGAGAGCCCATTACTGTGGGTGAGAATGGTTGGGGCTATCCCTCTTTGCTTGAAAAACTGGATGTTCAATAACTCAAATATTTAGTCAGGAAATATGTTAATTCTAAAGGCTGTTTGAGCAGCTGCTTTACATGTTAACTAAACGCTCTTTTTTCGTGATCTTTCTGTGATATTTAAAGCCTATAGTCAATATTCGAATTCAATATATTGATGTTAAATATAGATTTAATCCTTTTAATTACAGTGAGATCTATGACATGGAACATATTAAAAAATTAAGTTTGATGCTTTTTGCGATTTGCTTATCCCCGAGTTTGTTTGCCGAAAGTTATGGTAGTCACCATCGCGAAGCTGTTTATGAAGTGACGGTGACTAATTTGACTAAAGGAATCGCATTTACCCCATTACTCGCAGCAACTCACAGACCTGAGATGCAGCTGTTTACGCTAGGTGAACCATCGAGTGATAATATCGCGAACGTCGCTGAAGGCGGTGATATTAGTGGTTTGAAAGATGAGTTAGACAGTTCATCTAGAGTCGCCAATACAACAAGCACTGAGGGATTACTAACAAATGGCCAAAGTGTCACTTTCGAAATCAGTTCGAGTCGTCGATTTAGCCGCATCAGTTTGATTTCGATGTTATTGCCAACCAATGACACTATGGTTTCGTTAAGAGCAAAGAAACTGCCTAGAAGACGTGGTCAAACAGTTCACTACAATATGCGTGCCTATGATGCAGGCTCAGAAGCAAATGATGAGTTATGTGTGAATATTCCAGGCCCTGTTTGTGGCGGTAACCCTTTCTCTGCGCCTGATGACAGTGATGAAGGTTACTCATACCCAAGTCCAGGCATTCACGGTGAAGCCGATTTAGCTCAGTCACTCTACGATTGGAATGGCCCTGTTGCTAAAGTTAAAATTAAGCGTATTTACTAACTTACATTATTCGATAGATGTAGATGTTTAATCATTTTTGCGAGTCATTAGACTCGCTTTTTTGCCTGACGATTCCATTTTACTCATCAACTTGGTGAGACTGACGTCGCCTCAAGATTAAGGTAAATATCACTAAGCTGATGGTACCAATGACTGTGATTATCAACCAAAAAAGGTGTTGGTGGTGATGGTAAAAGGCGAGTATGGGAGTGAGTTCATCACGGATAAGCACTGGCCCTAAGCCAAAGAGTGTGAGCCAAAGCCCTGTGGCAAGCGTGTTACCAAGCAGAAACTTGTTAAGTGACATCTTGGCCATACCACAACCAATAAAAATGGTTTGTTTAAGCCCTTCAATAAAGCGACTGAGTAACAGAGCGGCTAAACCATACTTACCAATAAAACCATGGAGCTTGGCTTCTGTACTCTCTTTTACCCAGCCTTTCTTAATCAAAACATCCCCGAATTTGATCCCTAAAAAGTAACCTAAACTATTGCCGATAAAAGCACTGCTACCCGCGACGATAAGCACAAGCGGGAGTGACATTTGTCCTGCTGCAGCAAGAAGGCTGGCGACGATTAATAAGGATTGGCCGGGAGCGGGGATGCCTACGCCTTCGATGGCGATGGCGAGCGCTAGAATGAAATAGCCGTATTGCTGTAGCCAAGGTGTCATTTCGGCCATGATATGTTGTAAAGCTTCAGGCATAAGCTGTCAGTTACTGTGACGATTAACTTCTCTCCATAATAACGCGTGTTTATAGGATGAAGGCAAATGTTTCCGAAATTTAATCTACACCTGCTCCACTGCTTTGATATTTATCTTCCAGATGATGAGTGAAGCCAATTGTGCCAAGGCCAATAAGCTTAAAATGTGTAAGCTGGTATTGGTATCTGAGCTTGTTAGCCAGAGTACGCAGGCGCCGAGCACATAACCTAGAGTTTGATATTTAGAGACCAGTCCAGTGGCGATCGCCTTGCTTCCTTTGCCGACGAAGTGACACAACAAGGTGGTGATCTGCAGTTGTAAGATGGCAAATGCTCCGCTGAGTAGAGGCACGGCGATGAATAGAATGTGTGGGATAGCCAGCTGCATCAAAGTCAGAGACAGCAGTAACATAATATTGGCCAGCAACATCATTTTAAAGTGATCGACGTTGTTTAATCGGGATGTTAGACCATGGCTGAATACCATGGTTATCGCGGCTAGTGTCATTAATAGAGAGAGATACTGACTGGTCTCTTCACTGGAGTAGTGCAGCGAGGCTTGCACCATAGGAGTCAGTAAAAAGGTCACGCTGCTATAGGTGATACAGATTAAGGTGATACTGATAAGCAGACTATGGGCGAGCTTACTGTCGAGCTGATTCTGTCCGGGTTCTGTATTGATCGCTTTCAGTTCTGTGTTGGTGTGTGTCGCAGTAGCGCGGCTAAATCTGAACACACTGAATAGACATATTAGCGGAGCAAAACAAAGGAAGAGTATGGGCGTTAGCCAGCCAAGCCAGATCAGCGACATGGCGAGTAGCGGGCCTAACAGTCTGCCAACTGCCATGGTTGCCGACAGTTGTGCCAATTTTTTCATTGTCTGTGTCGCAGGGCTTAATTCGGTCAACCAAGCTTGGCAATTCGGGACTATTGCTGAGGCTGTCATGCCGTAAATTAGCCTAGAGATGATGAGAGTAAATACCACCCATAATAGCGGCCATTGCCAAGTCACACTTCCCCACAGCGCCAGTAGCATCACGGTGAAACTCACACTAAACCCCAGAATCCCCCTCATTAACACTTGTGCATATCCTAAACGCAGCGACAGTTTGGCCCACATAGGAGTACTGAATAGAAATAGCATTGAACCTAGGCTCATCAGCATTGCAAGGCTTTCGATTGAGAGACTGGTTTTATCGATAAAAATGGGGGTGAACACAACTAAAATACTTTGACTTAATCCTAATAGCGGCGCCGATACAAACAGAGGCCAGGGACGTTTTTCCATCTTAACTATTCGTGTGTGTAAACCTTGTTGACATGCTAATGGTAATGATTATCATTTGCAACTTATTATATTCTTAATTAGATACGGGTGTTATAGGGATGTTGAATAACGAACAGAGTGAGCATGTCGATTTGGCCGCTCAATGTTTTTTTAATGGATTACTGAAAGAGTTCCATGGCTGGCAACAGGACACTAATCATGAATTCGTATCCATAAACTTGCCTGAATGTGGCGTTGAGTTACAGCTTTCGTATGCCCATTTTTCCCATTGCGGGCCCCATCGATTTATTTTCCCAATTCGTTACATTGAGGGAAGCCACAGAGGTTCATTGAGCTTTGAGCGGGCGTTGACCTTAATTCTCCATGAACCTTCGATTGTCGGTGATTTGTCTGAAGAAACCAGAGACTTATTTAAAAACCGAGTGATACAAAGCGCCGCGAATACTGCCAATGCAATCAGCACCAGATTTGATGATCTTACCCATCTCTACAAGGATAAATTGAATTTTATTGAGGCAGAACAAGCCTTGCTGGTGGGACATAACATGCATCCGGCACCAAAAAGTCGCAGTGAATTTAGTGGTGCGGATATTTGTTATGCCCCCGAAAGTGGTGAAAGTTTTGGACTTCATTGGTTTGCTGTTCATCAAACAGCTTGGCAGGGAGACGTTTACGGCAGTGATGTACAGAAGAGTATTGCTGCCATAACCGAAGATCTTAAATTGGATTTTGGCATTCTACCTGCTGATTTTCAGCTTATGCCGATGCACCCTTGGCAGGTTGCCGTGCTGAAAGAGCGAGATGATATTGCGCATCTATTCGCATCTGAGCTGATTTTAGATCTCGGCATTCACGGTGAGGGCTGGCGTGCGACCACATCACTGCGTGCCATCTATCATCCTGATTGCCGGTTTATGATCAAGTACTCATTGAGTGTGAAGCTCACCAATTCAGTGCGCCATCTTTCGTTGAAAGAGGTGCGCCGAGGCATGCTGCTTGAACAGATCTTAGATGCGGATAAAGGGCTTGAGCTTCTGCAGCGTTATCCGAAATTGACCATCATGCGCGAGCCTGGTTTTGCTGCGCTGCAAACACTGGAAGGTGAGGCCATAGAGGAGAGTTTATTTGCCTTTAGGGTCAATAGCTTCTGGAAGCAGCCTGAACGTGAATCTTTGGTGCTGGCGACCTTGACTCAAGCTGATCCCTTAGGAGGAAACAGTGCATTAGCTAATATGGTGCTTGGCCGCGCCGAGGAGCGGGGAGAGTCGACATCAAGGGTTGCACAGCAATGGTTCCAAGGCTATTTGGAGCAAGTATTGGAACCTTTAGTGACGGCTCGAAGTGATTACGGGGTGATCTTTCTAGCCCACCAGCAAAATATTGTGGTGGATATTGAAGATAGCCTGCCTGTTGGACTCTTCTATCGGGACTGTCAGGGAACGGGTTTCACCTGCGCGGCTCAGGAATGCTTTGCTGAACAATTAGGTGATGTGGCTCCTGAAAACTTTATGCCCCATCAGTTTGTCGATCCTTTTATCAGCTATTACCTGATATTTAACAGCAGCTTTAGTGTTATCAGCTCAATGGCCTCTGCAGGCTTGGTGAAAGAGTCGGTACTGCTGACTCAGTTGAGATTGTTTATGGGACATCTGCAACAGAAGGGATATAAAGATCCCGGATTTGTTGATTACCTTCTCAATTCAGACTCGTTAATATTTAAAGGTAATTTCTTTGTTTACTTGAGTAATATTAATGAAAACAGTATCGAAGATCCAAGTGAGATCTATCAAGAGATCCCCAATCCACTCTACCTAAGACCGGATGGAAAGCGCTTAGTCAAACGCTTGCCTGACAGCAGTCTGATGGGATTTACCGAAGGCAACAGTATCAGCATTGAAACTGCTGAGTGTTCACTCGATGTTTACCTGACTGAACATGACGGCTTGAGGATCTTGTTACCAGCCAGTCCAAATTATAATCAGTCACGACTCTCCTATCTACAGATGTTGTCGCTGCTTGAACACAGTATCTTTTGTGGCGTGGCCAAAGGCATCAGTTTGTCGTTACCCCACTGGGATCAGCTTTGCTATGACAAGCCTGCACGTTGGATGTGTGTCGATGATAATGCGCTGTTCATTGGTATCTCTCAATTTGAACAAAACCCAGATCTGTGGCTACTCACCGCTAATCAGTCTCTACCCGAGACCTTAATCGAGGAGGAAGTTCCCCATCCTTTAAGGCCTCGTCATCCCCAAGGTGTTTTCTATCGCCGCTATAGCTATGAACTTGGTCAGGAACTGAGTTTACGGCTTGTTGATCCTGACGTTGATCTTGATCTCTTCCATCAATGGATGAATCAGCCACGAGTTGCGGAATTTTGGGAGCTTGATAAGCCTAAAGAGGAGCTACTGGAGTATTTACAAAAAGGCGTGGCGCTGAAGCATCAGTTTCCCGTTATCGCCATGTTGAATGGCAATGCATTTGGCTACTTTGAATATTACTGGGCTAAGGAGGACCGACTGGGTCCTTACTATGATGCCGACAATTACGATCGCGGTATTCATCTCTTGATCGGTAATGAGAATTACCTTGGCAGCCAATACTGGAAGATATGGGGTCACTATCTCATCCAATACATTTTTCTTGCTGATAGCCGGACAAGGCATCTGGTGGGAGAACCCAGAATTGATAACAAAAATATTATCAAAATCTGGCAGCATTTTGATTTTGAAAAAGTGAAAGAGTTCCATTTCCCCCATAAACATGCAGCCTTAGTTGTGGGTAAACGTGAGCGCTTTTTCGAGCAGATGACACGTCACTATCAGGATAATCAATCATGAGTAAAGATATGAAGCATTTCGATCTTTTTGGCATCGGCATTGGTCCCTTTAATTTGAGCATTGCTGCGTTATCTCAAGGCATAAAAGGGTTAAATACGGCGTTTGCTGACGCCCATCAGTCGATGACATGGCACCCAGGTTTACTGCTTAATGATGCAAGAATGCAGACCAGTCCTCTTAAAGATATGGTGACGGCTGTTGAGCCGACGAACCCGCTGTCTTTCCTCTCGTATCTGGTGAATAAACGTAAAATCTACGCTTACATGGCGGCGCAGATGGACACCATAAGTCGCATCGAATTTGCGGACTATCTAGCTTGGGTCGCAGGTAGAGTGGATAACCTCATGTTCGACAACCCCGTCGATGCAGTGGAGTTTTCCGGCGACAAATTCCTTATCCACAGTAAGCAGGGGAGCTATACCAGTCAGCACATCTGTCTCGGAACGGGCAAAGTTGCTCATTTACCACAGTGTGTTAAGCCCCATATGGGACCTAAATGTCTCCATGCCAGCCGTTTAGCGTTGAGAGAGCGTAATTATCAGGGCAAAACCTTGGCAGTGATTGGTGGTGGTCAAACCGGCGCCGATGTCTTTCTTAATCTTCTGCAGCGTCAATGGGGCGAGCCGACTCGGGTTATCTGGATCTCAAGACGGCCTAATTTTCAGGCGTTGGATGAAGGGGTATTTACCGATCAATATTATACGCCGGGCTATGGACAGATTTTTTATGGCCTGAGTGACGGAGTTAAACATCAAGAAGTAAAACACCAGAAGCTTTCTAGCGATGGCATCACCAGTGCTTCATTGAATGAGATCTATCAGCACCTTTATCAGGAACGATTTATCAATGGCGAAAGAGACAGTGGCAAATGGAGTTTGCGCCCCCACAGAACCTTAACTCAGATGCGTCAACGTAATGATAAATATGAGCTCACATTAGTTAATGGCATCACCGGAAATAATGAATTGCTCGAGGTTGATGAGTTGATTCTATGCACGGGTTTTGAGTCACAAATCCCAAGTTATCTATCGCCGATTAAACAGAAGTTGGACATCGATCAATATGGCCAATTTAACCTCAATCGTGAGTTTTCAGTGGCTTGGGATGGGCCTAAAACCAACAAGGTCTATGCGGTTAATGCTGGCGTTCATAGTCACGGTATTTTAGAGCCACAATTAAGCCTTACTGCTTGGCGTAGCGCCACCATCATCAACGACATGCTTGGCCATGCTCACTTTGACCTCTCATTGGAGGAATCAATTATAGATTGGGGCGAGGGAAAGCCAGTCTCAGAAACAAAAAATATTATTAATCATCAGGGAATATAATCGTGTCAAAGTTCAAATTAGCCCCAATATCGACTGCCATTCTGCTCGCCACTTTTGGGGGAGCTGCATGGGCTGAGAGTGACCAACTTAGTTCGGATAACGGGGAGATGGAGATCATTCATGTTACGGCGAAACCTTTCGATACACCAGTGTCTTCATTGCCGGGCACAGTTCAAATCATTGATCAGGAGGCGATTCAGGCGCAGATTAGTCTGAGCGCTGATCTTTCTAGCTTGCTGGCAAGTCTGGTGCCGAGTTATGGCCCAGAAACTCAGATGATGTCGAGTACATATCAGGGGTTTCGTGGCCGTAAAGCGATTGTGATGATCGACGGTGTGGTTGTGTCGAATACCTTACGAGATACTAGCCGAGTACTCTCCTCCATTTCGGTAGAGAATATTGCACGCATTGAGGTGATTCAAGGGGCCAGTGCTGTTTACGGCAATGGCGAGTCTGCTGGAGTCATCAACCTGATAACTCATCAGGCAAGTAGTGAGGGAATGGCATTTTGGAGTGAGGCTAAAATAGCAGGTTCAATCCATGATGCTGACTCAATTGGCTATCAACTAAGTCAGCGTATCTCTGGCACTCAAGGCCAGTTTAACTATCTGGCTCAGCTTAATTGGCGTGACTCGGGTACCCTATTCGATGGTGAAGGTACTCAAATTCCTTCCGATCCTGCAGGACGTGGCGGTCAGGGGGAGCTTGAAGATTTCGATGCTTTAGTCAAATTGGGTTATCTGTTCGATGATGACTCGACCATGGCGCTCAATCTTCACAGCAGAAAGCTTGAAAATCAGCTCAGTTTTGCACGCAAAACTGTGTTTGATGAAACTGTTGTTGTCGATACCTCAAAGCCTTTTACTGGCGATGCGCCCTACAGTGAAAACAAGTATGTTCAGTTTACTTATAACGCACCTTCGATGGGGGGACATCAGGTCAATATCGAGTTAAGTGCTAGCGAGAGTGAGAACACACAGGCAAATAAGGTACTGACTCAATCTAAGAAACAGGCGCTCCGCATTGCTGCGCAGCCTCTAGTTTTGCCAAGAGAGCAAGATAAGCTGACCTACGGTATTGATTATCAGGTCGATAAAACAAAACAGATTAGCGCCAAAGGTGTGTGCGAGATCTGTAATGTTGAGCAGACAAATCTGGCTCCCTTTGCCGAATATGAATTTAATCAAGATAGCTTCATGCTGCAGTTTGGGCTGCGTTACGAGAACTTTGCTCTTGATGTACCAGACTACTTGGCAACAGGACGGTATGGTTATACGCCCTTTAGTGGCAAAACGATTGAGGGAGGCAGTTTAAGTTACCGCAAACCGGTATTTAATTTAGGTGGGGTTTATCGTTTTGAAACAACAGAAATATATGCCTCATTTTCCCAAGGTTATGGTTTAGGCGATCTGCGCCGTCTTCGCTCAATTGATGTGGCAAAGGTTGAGCAATATGATGACAAAATGACACCAACTGAAGCGAATAATTTCGATTTAGGCTATCGAGGACTGTTTGACAATCTTAGTTTTGATATTGGTTTGTTTTACACTCAGTCTGAGCGTGCTCAAAGCTATGTCGATATTCTGGATCAAGTGATTTATAGCACCTTAGCCTCTTTAGACCCGCGTCTGGTGTACGATCAATCAAAGACGCTAAATCCTGATGCAATCGATGCTGTGGTGAGCCGTGATGAGAAGACCTATGGTGTTGAGTTTCTCTCCTCTTATGCTATCAATGACACTTTCATCCTTGGCGGAAACTTTAGTTATACCCAAGGTGAATATCGTCATCCAACAAATGGCTGGGTGAAGATGAACAACGCCCGCATTAGCCCGATGAAGGCAAATATCTTCCTTGATATGAACTTGAATGATGAGTTTGGTGGCTTGTTACAGGTTAATTATGTTGGCTCACGTGACGAAGGTTCTGAGATCGATTTGGCGTTGCCACAAAATGGCATGTGGGGAACTTTTAAAGGGTACAGTTACTACAATGCGCCGACTGAGAGTTATACCACTGTCGACTTGAGTCTATTTTATCGGAGTGACTTTGGTCAGTTTACCTTAGGCATCAAAAACTTGTTCGATAAGGTTTATCGTCCAACCTATGCACAGATGGGCAGTGGCAGTGTGTATGGCGGCATCGATCTTCCAAGCGATCCAACGTTAGATCAACTTGAAGGTTTAGTCCGTGATTATGCATTTAAAGACAGCTACAACGCCCAAGGCACTACCTTTACTTTAGGTTATCAGGTTAACTACTAATACCGAATAGCATAATATGAACAGCAGTAGGTGCTACTTTGGGCCTACTGCTTTTTAGTGCCCAGAATTTATACCAATCAGTATAAAGATTTGATCGCTCAGCGAGAGTTTAGCGGTG
>OJDH01000345.1_pt1 | contig 23212 bp, 16 predicted proteins | sample 1592761 | NCBI WGS metagenome assembly OJDH01 (sample SAMN05416855, study PRJEB24817) | seawater metagenome | isolation source: Sea water | place: Canada:Atlantic | collected 2013-11
CACTATCCTCTTCGTCGGCAGCGTCAGATGTGTATAAGAGACAGAGTCGTAATGGATATTTAATGGACAAGTATTTTCTCCTTTCTGAACGTGGCGCCACCGTAAAAAACGAAATATACGCAGGTATCATTACCTTTCTTGCCATGAGTTATATCTTGGCGGTGAACCCAGCTATTTTGGGCAGTATTGATGGCATAGATAAAGGGGCTATATTTACTGCAACTGCATTGTCTTCGGCGATCGCAACGTTCATCATGGGCGCGTTTTCTAAATATCCCATCATGCTGGCGCCTGGTATGTCGATGAATGGTTTCTTTAAAGCCATACTACTCGGCGGCGGATTATCCTTGCTGTGGAATGAAGCACTACTGGCCATTTTCCTCTCCGGTTGTATCTATCTTGTTTTGAGCTTAACCCCTGCGCGAAAAGTGATGATAGAAGCGATCCCTGAGGATCTAAAGCTTGGGATAGCAGTGGGGCTAGGGTTGTTCGTCTCCTTCCTTGGTTTTAAAAATGCCGGCATCATTGTCAGCAATCCCATTATTCTTGTCAGCCTAGGGGACGTGTATAACCCGCAAGTCTTTATTGCCTTGTGCAGTATATTTATCGCCATCGCATGTCTGGTCAGAGACATGAAACTGGCAACGGTTATCGCATTTATCTCCTCGATTATTTTAAGCCTATTAAGCGATCATTTTCTCGGTAGTGACTTAATCAGCTTACCAACAGCAATATTCTCAGCGCCGCCAAGCCTAGCCCCCACCTTTGGTGCGATCTTCGACTTGTCGCAGTTCAGCTTACCTAAGCTGAGTGACTTGCTGTTCTTGGTCATCATTTTCTTCATTGTCGATTTCTTCGATGGGCTAAGCACCATTATTGGGGTAGGGCGTGATGCAGGGATTATTGGCAAAGATGGCAAGGTCCCCAATGCAAAGTCGGCGCTGGTGGCCGATGCTGGAGGAACCATGATCGGTGCAGTATTGGGCACAACCTCGATTACGGCTTATTCAGAGTCTGCTGTGGCATCGTCAATCGGCGCAAAGACGGGCTTGAGCGCCATTACGGTTGCAGTGTTATTTCTTATTGCGATGTTCCTGTTCCCTGTTTTCTCTATCTTTACCGTGGCAATCGTGTCTCCGGCACTGGTGATTATCGGGATATATATGATGAAAAATTTAGCTGGAATACAGTGGCATAAGAAAGAGTCAGCGATTCCTGTATTTTTTATCATGGTCTTTAGCTTATTAACTTTCTCTCCTGCCAATGGTATGGCGATGGGGTTCATCAGTTACTGCTTCGTGATGCTTGTACAGGGTGATGGCAAAAAGGTTCATCCAATTATTTACGCACTAGCACTGCTTTTTATTACTTACTTAGCACTTTCATAACTCTGGGGACTAACATGAACTTATTAGAAAAAACGATTCTTGAGCGCGGAAAATCAGTTAACAATATAGCCCTAGATGCGAGCAGTTTTTTAACTAAACAGATCGATATTCAATTATTAGATTGGTGTGCGACTCAGTTCGCTGACTATTTTAAACGTGCCAACATCGATCGCATTTTAACCATAGAGAGTGGTGGGATTGCCATTTCGACATTAGTCGCGTTAAAACTTAATGTCCCTCTGGTAGTGATGAAGAAGAAGCGTAGCATGCTTGATCCTGAGAATATGCTGACCACACAAGTGCATAGTTTTACCAAGAATGTCACTTATGAGTTGAACTGCAACGCTGATCATATTAATGAAAATGATCGTGTTTTGTTTATTGATGATGTATTAGCACACGGCAATGCTGTTGAGGGGACGCTTGATATCACAGCTCAAGTGAATGCGACGCTTGTTGGCGTAGGGATTTTATTTGAAAAGTCGTTCCAAACTGGTGCTGCTATCTTAGCTGAAAAAGGGATCGATACCTTGTCACTGGCAAAAATTAAATCACTTGAAAATGGCATCCATTTCTAGGGTTCTGTTCTGAATTATGTAGCCGTAGGGGGATATCCATTATCTCCTACGTGCTGTATTTCTTGAAAACCTTCTCTTTTTTTTCACAAGCCTTGTCTGGCTTAATCAAACAGACAAGAATTGATATTTACCTATAACTCATCACATTCAATAATAAAACTAACCCCTTCATTAGGCCTGCTTGTGCAGTCGATGGTTCCCTTCAATTTTTGAGTGACTAGGTTATAGACAATATGCATGCCTAATCCTGTTCCTCCTTGTCCGCGTTTTGTCGTGTAAAAAGGCTCAAATACCCTTGTACTAACCTCTTCAGTCATTCCTACGCCATTATCTGTGTATATGAGTTCAATGTGTTTATTACGCTCTACTTCAATCGTGATCTCAGCTTCTCGACTGATATCGGTAAAAGCATGGGCAATGGAGTTATCGATTAAGTTGGTGACGATTTGAGCCCAGGCTCCTGGGTAAGTTTTAAATTTAAGGTTATCAGGGATAATAAGGTTAACGCGTATTTTGGCTTGTTTGATTTTAGGCGAGTTACTACTGATGATCATTTCAATGTAGTCTTTCATGTCGATGTTCGTAACAACTTCATGTGATTGATCAACGGCAACCTGCTTAAAGCTTTTGATCAAGGTTGCCGCTCTATTGGTATTTCGTTGTGCAACAAGTAACTGCTCATCTGATTTGTTCATGTAAACTTCAATATCTTCAGCCGTGAGTTCTCCAGTTGAATACTGTTCTTTCAAGTTTTTCAAAGTATCGAGTTGCAAACTTAAAATGGTGACGCATATTCCTAATGGTGTGTTCACTTCATGAGCAAATCCTGCAACTAAATCTCCCAAAGCTGCCATTTTCTCTGACTGAACTAGCTTTTGTTGTGTATCTTTGAGTATATCAATTGATTCCTGTAGCTCTTTTGTTCTCTGTTTGACTTTGTCTTCTAAATTTTGATTAAGTAGTTTGAGTTGAGATTGGGTTTCATAGAGTTCGTGTACATTGATTAGTACACCTGCCATTCGCAATGTTTTGCCATTGTTATCACGCGATACAACTCGGCCTTTATTCATTACCCAAATCCATTGCTGGTTAATGTTTTTGAGTCTATATGCGAACTCGAAAATATCAGTTTTGCCTTCCACACTGTTTTTTATCAGTGCTAACAGAGAGGCTTGATCATCCTGATGAACATTATCGACGAGTTCATTAATGTTCTTCAAAGTAATGTGCTCAGGAGTGGCGAAACCATCCAGTGCATTGATTCTATTAACTTCACCACTGGCAATATTAAAATCCCAAAATTGGTCGCCACTCCCCCATAACGCCATAGACAAGCGCTCTTCACTTATCTTTATTTTTTCTGCAATTTTCAATTTAAAAAGATAATGCTGGTATCTTCGGTAAAAAAAGATGCCAAGAATGGATCCGATCACAATAATATAAAGTAGAAAAGCCCACCAGGTGAACCAAGGTGCAGGTAATATTTTAATATTGATAACAGATGAACTGTCATTCCAAACATTGTCCTTATTACTGCCTTTTACGCGAAAAATGTAGTCTCCTGAAGGTAAGTTGGTATAAGTGGCATGACGCAGCTTAGCATTAGACTTAATCCAATTATTATCAAACCCTTCTAATTGATACATATATTGATTTTGCATTGGATCGCCAAAATGTATTGCAGCAAAATCAATGGAAAAAACATAATCTAAATGGGTTAATGTTATGTCCTTGGTGGTTTCAATTGTATTGGTTAATGGTGATTCTTTTTCTGCGGTTGATATAGAGACACTTTCATTAAATAGAGAGAAGTCAGTGATGACTATGTCGGGTTTTATTTTGTGTTCTAATAACTGATCAGGGAAAAAGGCATTGAAACCATTTATACCACCAAAATAAAGTTCACCATTCTTGGTTTTATGGCTAGAAGACAAGTTGAATTCATTACTTTGCAGACCATCATTGACATCAAAATTTTCAAATTGATTGCTGGTTACATCTAACCGGGATAACCCTTTGTTTGTACTTACCCAGATATTTTTATCATCATCCTGTAAAATACTATAGATATTGTTATTCGGTAGTCCATTATGAATATTGTAATGTGAAAACCTCTTTGTTTTAGTATCAAAGTGATCTAAACCTTCAGTCGTGGCTATCCATAAATGATCGTTTGCAGCCGGAATTATTGCTATAACGATATCAGAAGATAAACTATTCATGTCATTGTCATCATGATGATATTGAGTGAATGAACCATCTTTCTTATTTACATGAAAAAACCCCTCATTGTATGTCGAAACCCAAAGGCGTTCCTCACCATCATTTACAATCGAAAATGTATAATTTGCTTTCTCTCCGATAGGGAAGTGATTGAATCTTTTTGTTTCAGTGTTGAACTGCCATAAACCCGTTTCGGTGCCTAACCACAATACGACATCATCAACTTCATTTTTATATTCATGTATGGAGACGACGGTTTTGAACGTTAAACCATCATTTAATTTTTCATCTGGTCGATAATAATTGAACTGACCGCTTTCTCTATCCATGTGGCTGAGGCCACTGAAGAAACTGCCCATCCACAGTTGGTTATTGCCATCTTCATGAATAGCATAAATTCTCCCTTTTCCTAGACTTGTTTTAATTAGCGGGTTGTGTTTGTAATTAATATATTGAGACGTTTCTCGATTTAGCCCTGTTAGTTCACCATCGCCACTAAGCCACAATGTGCCTGCATTATCTTCATAGATAGAGACGGTATACTTTTGACTAAGATTATTATCATTCCCAACACTTTGGTAGCCTGCAAATGCTTGGGGTACGCGGTCGAATATATTTGCTCCGCCGCCTGCAGTGCCTATCCATAAAAAACCATATTTATCTTCATAAATGGATAAGATAATGTTGTTAGACAGTGATTTTACATTGGTTGGATCATGGTAAAAACGTGTAAAAGTATTTGTGTTAGGTTCAAATTTACTTAATCCATGGCCAGTTCCGACCCACAATACGCCAAGTGAATCTTCAAATAGACAATAATTCATATTCGCACTTAAACTCGTTGTATCATTAGGATCATGAATAAAACGTACGAATGAATCATGTTCATCATCATATTTATTTAAGCCATCATTCGTCGCAATCCAAATCTCATGCTGGCTTGTCTCATAAATACTATTGATGTTATTAGCACTGATACCCGCTAGGTTGTCGGACTTATGCTGATAATGGGCTAGTTGTTTCTTATCCGTAGAAAAACGGTATACGCCGTATTTATTTGTACCAATCCATAATCTCCCTTTGTCATCTTCGATAACGGAGGTGATATAGGCAGACGCTAGTTTTTCAGCTTTTGGAAGAGGGTTTTGATATCTATCAAATGTTTTATGGTCTCTATTTTGACGAAAAAGACCTTTGTTAGTTCCAATCCATAAATGATGTTCACTATCCTCATAGATGACTTTTACCATGTGTTCAGATCCATTAAAATTGATTTTTTCAAAGGTTCCGTCTAATGGGTTAAATAAATCCAGACCTTTGTCAGTGCCTAACCAAAGATGATCGCTGGAATCAATATATGAGGTTTTTATTCTATTAGATGAGAGTAAGTTTGGTGTCTCTTTTGAATTTGAATACACTTTTGACGTATAGCCATCATAACGATTTAAACCATAATCAGTCGACAGCCAAATAAAACCTTGTTTATCTTGAATGATATCAATCACATCGCTATGTGATAGTCCATCATTTACCGAGAAATGCTTAAAGTTCATTATTTTTTCAATTGGAATGTCTTTCGCTATTAATGGTTTCGATTGGATTAAAACTGCGATCAATAACAAGCTTAGCAAAGGTAGCAAATCAATGTTTTTACGTTTATTTACCTTCCTAGTTCCATAGTGCGGAATGTCCATATTGGCGTATCCATTTATCATTTTGAAAAAATGCTAACTTGATTCTTAAGCATTAATGCTAACGCGTCACCCGTAATTGGTTTTTCGTATAAATAGCCTTGCGCTTCATCACAACCTAACTCAATCAATACTTTCTGATGGAGATGCGTTTCAACGCACTCTGCAATTACCTCTAAATTGAGTTTGTGCCCCATATTGATGATCATTTCTGCAATGCAAGCATCCTCTTCGCTTGTATCTATATTGCGTATAAAGGAACCGTCTATTTTCAATCGATCTACTGGCAATTTTTGTAAGTAACTAAGCGAGGAGTAACCAGTACCAAAATCATCAATAGCAATCTGAACACCGGCGTGACGTAACAGCGTTAATTTTTTGATTAAATCATCGGTATTTTTTACAGCTGTTGTTTCTGTGATTTCAAGTTCTAACTCTTTGGGGGTCATTCCCAATTCTTTGATAACACCTATGGCTTTATCAACAAAGTCATCTTCCGACATTTGTCTTGGAGAAACATTGACCGCCATTCTGATGTTATAACCTTCAGATTTCCATTGGAGGCTTTGAGCTATTGCCGTTTTTAATATCCATAAACCAATTGGAACAATTAAGCCTGAATCTTCAGCGGCTTCTATAAAATCTAAAGGATAAACCAAAGTACCATCATTTTTCTGCCAGCGCACAAGCGCTTCAACACCAATTATTTGCTGTGTTTTGTAGTCGACTTGAGGTTGGTATAGCAAGAAAAGCTCATTCCTATCGAGTGCTGTATGGAGCTCATTAATTGTCTTTAAGCGTGCTGTTAATTGAGCGTTCATCTCTTCGCAGAACAAGCAAAAGCGTCCTCTATAACTCTCTTTCGCTTTTTTTAATGCGATACTAGCATTACTAAAAAACATATCTGCATCTTCATCTTGCTGGTTGAATACATTGACTCCTCCAGATAACGATACAAGAATGTTGTTATTATCAATGTTCACTTTCGGTTTTAGTACATGCTGTATTTCAAGTAAGGTTCTACTGACTTGTTGATTATCTTCTAGCCCAAAAATCAAGCCAAATGTTCCTTTACCTAAACAAGCAATATACTTATTTTCGATTTCAATAGAGGATAATAGTGTAGAGATTAAAACAATGACTCTGTCACCTATTGTAGGGCCTAAACCGTCATTGATAACATTGAAGTCATCGATGTCGATAATGACAAGGAAAAAAGGGTTCTCCTTCTCTAACATTCTTTCAGATAAATGTTTCATTAATGAAATACGATTAGGTAAATTTGTAAGTTGGTCGGTGTATGCTAAGTCTTCAATATGCTCAAACATGCTCGCGTTGTTAAAGCCTACCGCGATATTGATACCGAAAACTTTAACTAACTGCTGGTCTAAAGCACTGACAGTATTAGAGCTTTCAATAATCACAATAATTTCATTGCTGGCTGTGGTTGGGATGTAGATAAAACTAAACCCTTGAATGAAAATGCTCTGTTTCTGTGAAATTACATTCTCTATATTTTTTTCAATATGTGGTTTACCTATGGTGGTGATAGGCTGATTGAATAAATGAGAATAATGCCCTGCAGCGGCTAAAATTGTAACTTCTTTACCTAACTCCGTTTCCTTTGAGTTTGCGCAAATAATCCCTTCAGGCTTTATGTGCAATAAAGCGCAAATATGCGTTAATATTCCAATGGAAAACTGTTTAATGCCTCGAATTGTGAGTAAAGCAGAGGAGGCATCAACCACCATCTCAAGTCCTTTTCGACTCGACTCTATCGTTTTGATTTGTTGGTAGGAACGTAATGCAGTGGTTAAACAGCTAAAAATAACATTACTGGTTAAGTCAGACTTCTCTCTATAGTCATTGATATCATACTGTTTTATTACCGACATTTCTGGAGCATAGCCAGGTTGACCTGTTCTCAAAATGATCCGTACATTCATGTTATTTAACTCTTCACGAATAAACTGTACAAGTAAAAGGCCAGCATCATGACTTTCCATTACAACATCTAAAAAAATACATCCAATATCTGGGTTTTCCCTTAGTATCTGTTTAGCTGATTCACCGCTATAAGCGTGTAAGAGTTTCAGTGGATTGTCGGAGAAGGTAAAGCTATCAAGTGCCATTTTAGTCATGATATGAATATCTTCTTCATCATCGACAATTAGCACAAGCCAGGGAGTTACAACACTAGTTTCTTTTTTGCTGACGACCTCTTTAAAAACAAACTTGTTTAGTGCTTTATCCATGGCAAACTCCATTTTACTTCAATGATATATCGACAGCTTTAGGTACAGCAGCATAATTAATTCATTTATTAATAATCCGTAATATATAGAGTATGTGAATGCTTATCAACGTTCTATACGTTGGTAAATAGCGGTGTTACACATGTGATATTAATGAAAAAACCAAGATGCGTTTAATTTGATCTTTAAATCAATCAGTTGTGTGTGGTGGTGGTTGTTGTGTATTCATGTGTCCATCATTTTGCATGTAATATTAATGCATTTTTTTTGAATAACATATAATAATATATATTAATTAGCGAGCGATACGGAGAATAGTTTTTATAAATATAATCAGTTGTTTACTTGATGATTATATTTAATCTGTTTTTAGTCCATTTTTAACCATTGTTTAAAATGCAAGGTGTAGCGTTATTTATTGTCCGGTACAGAGTTAACTGCATATAAATCAGTTGATAAAGGCTATAGAGTTTTTTGGATTATCAATACCTATTTTCCATGGGAAATAGAACTTATATATTAAATGATGTTTGCTAATTACATTCCCAGTATATGGAAATGTAATTTGTCTTTTAATAGGGATAATTAACTTAGTTGTCTCTGTTCAATAAGCTTTGTTTACGGCTGGTTTTTAAACGGGCTAAATATTTATCCCCAAATTGATAAAGGCTTAAACCGAATAGCACGCAGATAGCTCCTAAAATTAGTGCTGAGGTAATCACTTCATTGTTCAGGGTCGCACCTAACATCATGGCAAAAACAGGTGTGATCAATGTGACTAAAGCGACGGTACTCGCCTTAAGATTTTGCAAAATATAGAAATAGGCGATAAAACCGATGAGTGAACCAAACACACCAAGGTAGAGAATGGCATAGAGAGATCTGCTATCCCAACTATCAATGGGAAGAGTGCCGTCAAATAGTACCCAAGCTAATGCAAAAATGGGGGTGGAGAAGATCAGTGCGCCGACTGTGCTGGCAATTGGATGAATGTTTATCTTCACCGTTTTGATGAGCACACCACTTAAACTAAATAGAGAGACAGCGGTTAATATCAAAATTAGGCCAATCCAGCTATCTGACGTTAACGATACTTTGGATGAGCAAACAATCCCGAGTCCGATAAATGCAACCACAAGAGACAATGACCGCATTGGGCCGAACTTTGGCTCATTAAGGATTTTTTGTGCTAATAGGCCTGATATTAACGGAGAGAGACCGAAGATCAGTGACATGGTCCCTGAAGCCAAGTATTTGGCAGATAAATAGCTCAATAGCATACCGCCAACGATACCAATGGAGGAAACGGCATAGAGCGTTAATGCAGGCTTAGATAGTGGGAGCCGAATTCGGGTGATGAGTAACACCAAACACCCTAATATAAGGGCAATTAGCATGCGCAGTAATACCGCCATCGTTGGATGAACAGATTCGCTGCTCCACACAATTCCCAGTGGCGTAGTCGACCAAATAAGTACCACAGCTAGAAAGGCAATAGGCACCATCTTTGATAAGCCAGAATGGTTAACGCTGTTGTCTGCGCTCTGTTTTGGTGCGTTTTCTGCCATGATATTTTGCTCCTCGCTCATCACTTATGATCAATACAAATAAGTGGCGTAATATATTTGAGGGCGATGCGAGAAGGTGATAGACAACCGCATTGCTGACTCATGCGGTTTAAAATGGTGGAGATTACAGTGTTACTTATTCCATTTTATCCGCTGCAGGTTTAGCCATACGAGAGTGACGAGTAGTCGTTCCGTATGGTTTTGCAGTAGATAATGTTGTGTAAAAATGGAATTCATTTGTTTGACGTAACCGTTTAATAACTGAGCTTCTTATACTCTAGAGATGCACAGCTTGTGTCAATGAATAAATCTCATCTTTGTTTCATTATTCATTAAACCAAAAAAAACCAGAATATTGCTATTCTGGTTTTTAAATTTAGTTGCAGTGACTTAGTCTATTACATCGTAAACTAGCGGTTGCAGACTAGCTGAACTGATTCATCGTGTTGTCTTTTCCTGAAGCTTTTAGTGCTTGATCACCAGAGAAATACTCTTTGTGATCATCACCCATGTCAGAACCTGACATGTTTTGATGTTTAACACAGGCGATACCTTGACGGATCTCCTTACGTTGAACACCGGCAACATATCCCAACATACCTTGGTCACCGAAGTACTCTTTAGCCAAGTTATCAGTTGAAAGTGCAGCTGTGTGGTAAGTCGGCAATGTGATTAGGTGATGGAAAATACCTGCTTCACGTGCTGCATCTGCTTGGAAAGTACGGATCTTCTCATCTGCATCGATAGCAAGCTGAGTTTCATCGTAATCAATGCTCATTAAATCAGCACGGTTGTAAGATGATACATCTTGGCCGGCTTCTTTCATTGCATCGAACATCTGCTGACGGAAGTTAAGTGTCCAGTTAAATGATGGTGAGTTGTTGTATACCAGTTTGGCATTCGGAACAACTTCACGGATAGCGTTAACCATTGCGCCGATTTGTGCCACATGTGGCTTCTCTGTTTCAATCCAAAGTAGATCAGCGCCATTTTGTAAGCTAGTGATACAGTCGAGAACACAACGCTCTTCACCTGTACCCGCTCTGAACTTAAATAGACCGTTAGGTAGGCGTGCAGGCTTTACGAGTTTGTCGCCGCGCTTGAATACTACGTCACCGTTATTCAGATTACTGGTTGATACTTCCTCAACTTCAAGGAAAGAGTTGTATTGGTCGCCTAAATCACCTGGCTCTGCAGTCACAGCGATTTTTTGAGTTAGACCAGCACCTAAAGAATCGGTACGTGCCACAATGACACCATCATCGATACCTAGCTCCAGGAAGGCGTAACGAACGGCGTTAATTTTGGCAAGAAACTCGATATGAGGCACGGTGACTTTACCATCTTGGTGTCCACACTGCTTAACATCTGACACCTGATTTTCAAGCTGAATACAACATGCACCAGCTTCAATCATCTGCTTAGCCATTAGGTATGTGGCTTCTTCATTACCAAAACCCGCATCGATATCGGCGATAATAGGCACTACATGTGTTTCAAAGTTATCAATTTTTGCTTGTACTGCATCTTTCTCGGCGCCCTGTGCATTATCAAGTTCACGGAAAAGGCCACCAAGCTCACGGGCATCGGCTTGACGTAAAAAGGTATATAGCTCTTTAATTAAGCTCGCAACTGACGTTTTTTCATGCATTGATTGATCAGGCAGTGGCCCAAATTCGCTACGAAGCGCAGCAACCATCCAACCTGATAGGTAAAGGTAACGACGTTTAGTCGTTAACAAGTGCTTTTTAATGGCTATCATCTTTTGTTGGCCGATAAAGCCATGCCAGCAACCTAATGATTGAGTGTACTGTGAACTATCAGCATCGTAATTTGCCATGTCTTCACGCATTATTTTAGCAGTGTACTTAGCTATGTCTAAACCAGTCTGAAATTGGTTCTGAGCACGCATACGAGCCACTGACTCAGGATTAATTGCATTCCATGCGCTACCTTCACTCTCTAGTAGAGTTGTAGCACTGTCGATATCTGCTCTGTAATTTGACATGGTAAGTCCCTTCTTACTAAAAATGATTAACAACGTTTGCTTCCGTTAAAAATAATAGTAATACTGGGCATCATTAGTCTAATTTATAGTTATTATCTTCGGTATTTGTTTTATGAATATATCTAGAGTCGACCTAAACCTGCTGGTGTATTTTGATGTACTGTTAAGAGAGTTGAATGTCACTCGTGCAGCGGATCAACTGGGGATCAGCCAACCGGCCATGAGTAATGGCCTTAAAAGATTACGGGTACTTTTTGATGACCCGCTGTTAATTAGAACCAGTAAAGGCATGACGCCCACCGAGCGAGCAACTGAGCTAAAACCGGTGATCCGCGAATTACTGGTGGGTTTAGAGAAGGCCGTAGAGCCAAAAGCCAAGTTTAATCCTTTTGAGAGTGAGCAAGTGTTTCGCATGATGGCATCAGATTATGCCGAAGCGACACTGATCCCGCTGTTAATCGCGCGATTACGTAATGAAGCCCCCAAAGTTATCTTAGATATTATGACTCCCAGTGATGTGAACTTTCCCGATGTAGAACAGGGGCGAGTCGACATGGTGATTAACCGTTTCGACAGTATTCCACAATCTTTTCACCAAAAAGTGCTCTGGAAAGACACCTTTAGTTGCTTAATTAATCGAAACCATGATGTGTTGAAGCACTTTAATCTTGAAAGCTACCTTGAAGCCCATCATGTGTGGGTCAGTAAAACCGGCATGGGCGTTGGTGTCGGCATGGATCCTGAAGATGTACAGCGGCTGGGTTGGGTGGATGAGGCATTAGCTAGAATAGGTGCTAAGCGTAGGATCACAGTATTTACACGTCACTACCAAGCGGCAAGCTCATTGGCTGAAAGACAAGATCTTATTGCTACAGTTCCGAGTAAAATGGCGAGATTACAACAAGATAACAACAGGGTATCGATAGTGCCTCCTCCTTTCGATATTCCGTCCATTGAGCTAACCATGGCTTGGAGCCCGCTGCTACAGCATAATCCTGCTCACAAATGGATGCGTGAGTTAATCACAGAGACAGCTCGTATTATCGACAGATTTTAAGTGATGTTGAACGTTATGCTGTTGCAGCACTCTCTATAACAGAAGCCAGCCCACAAATGGATGCGTGAGTTAATCACAGAGACAGCGCGAATTATCGATAGATTCTAAATTGAATAGCTAGCAAGGTAACTGTTTCACTATTGTTTAAGTCAAAATCCTGCTCACAAGTGGATGTGGAATTGATGGGGGAATTACCAGAATCATTGATTTTGTTATCGTTTAGCCCCTTAGGATAAAGCATTATAGTTTTCATGAATGATAATCATAAATACGATAAATTATAAAAATAGCAATTTGGTGAGATAGACTCAGATAAGCCTCTTTGTTTTGGGCCTTGTACTGTGAGCGAAATATTAGCTCTGGTTATTCATTCGATAAGGTAAAACAAAGACTATTTCATAGACAGGAGAGCAGTTATGACATCACGAGTTCAGGTTGGCAGTTTACAGGTAGCACAAGTGCTATTTGATCTGGTCAATGACAAGATCCTTCCAGGAACGGAAATCACATCAGCGCGCTTTTGGAGTAAGTTAGAAGCGATAGTGGATGATCTTAGCCCTAAAAACAGGGCGTTACTCGAAAAACGTGATGAACTGCAAGCTAAGATAGATCAATGGCACTTAAGCCAAAATTCAGTTCAAAACAAACATGATCCCATCGCTTATAAGCAATTTTTAACCGAGATAGGTTATCTAGTTGAAGAGGGGCCTGATTTCACTATCGAAACAGAGAATGTCGATAAAGAGATTGCGGAACAAGCTGGTCCTCAATTAGTTGTGCCTGTTAAAAATGCCCGATTTGCACTTAACGCCGCCAATGCGCGTTGGGGGAGTCTGTATGATGCCCTTTATGGCACCGATGCCATTAGTGATGAGGGAGGAGCTGAGAGTGGTTCGGGTTATAACCCAGCCCGAGGTGATAAAGTTATTGCATTTGCTAAGCAACACTTGGATCAATTGGCGCCTTTAGCTGTCGGTAGCCACAGTGAAGTTAGCCATTATCAGGTCGCTGATAATCAATTGTTGATCACGTTACACGATGGCTGTGATACAGGACTCGCCAGCCCTGAAAAGTTCGTTGGCTTTGTCGGGCCCGCCAATTCACCTACCGCAATTCTTTTGAAAAATAATGGTCTGCATGTCGAAATTCAGATCGATAAAGAGCATTTCATTGGTAAAACAGACAGGGCGAATGTAAAAGATCTGCTTGTTGAAGCCGCTGTCACAACCATTATGGATTGTGAAGATTCCGTCGCAGCAGTTGATGCCGAAGATAAATGTGAAGTGTATGAGAACTGGCTTGGATTAATGCAGGGGAATCTCAGTACTGAGCTCAAAAAGGGCGGTAAAACGATCACTCGTGAACTGAATCCAGACAGAGAGTATCAAACTCCCGCGGGTGGTAAGTTAACCCTACCGGGTCGAAGTCTGCTGTTTATTCGTAACGTCGGTCATCTGATGACGAACAATGCCATATTAGATAGAAACGGCGATGAGATCCCTGAGGGGATCCTTGATGGTATGGTCACCGTGCTTGCTGCGATGCATGATCTTCAAGGTGATAATAACGGCCGTTCTAACAGCCGTGCGGGTTCAATCAATATTGTGAAACCTAAGATGCACGGTCCTGAAGAGGTGGCTTTTACCTGTGAGCTGTTTACTCGTATCGAAGATGCACTTAAGTTGTCGCGAGACACCATTAAGCTTGGGATCATGGATGAGGAGCGCCGTACAACCGTTAACCTTAAAGAGTGTATCCGTGTTGCCAAAGAGAGAGTGGTCTTTATCAATACAGGCTTTCTTGATAGAACCGGTGATGAAATACACACGTCCATGCTAGCAGGCCCGTTTGTGCCAAAATCTATGATGAAGCAGCAAGCGTGGATTTACGCCTACGAAGATTGGAATGTCGATATTGGCCTAGCGTGTGGCCTCCCAGGCCGTGCTCAAATTGGTAAAGGGATGTGGGCCATGCCTGATGAGATGGCCAAAATGCTTGAGCAGAAGGTCGGTCATCCTAATGCTGGTGCAAATACAGCTTGGGTTCCGTCACCGAATGGCGCAAGTTTACACTCTATTCATTATCACAGAGTCAATGTACTTGAGAGGCAAAAAGAGTTAGCGACAAGGCAGCGTGCGAGTTTAGATGATATTTTAACTATCCCTTTACTTGAAAATCCTGCTGCATTGACCCGTGAAGAAATTGAGCGTGAATTAGATAACAACGCCCAAGGTATTTTAGGTTATGTGGTGCGTTGGATAGATCACGGGGTAGGCTGTTCTAAAGTGCCAGATATCAATGATGTTGGCTTAATGGAAGACAGAGCTACGCTGCGGATATCTTCGCAATATATCGCTAATTGGTTAGAACATAACATTTGTACCAAAGAGCAAGTAATCGCATCACTCAAGCGAATGGCCGTTGTAGTGGATAAACAAAACAGTGGTGATAGCGAGTATCAGAACATGGCACCGAGTTTTGATGGTATTGCGTTTAAAGCGGCCAGCGATCTCATTTTTGAAGGAAAGGAGCAGCCATCGGGTTATACCGAACCATTGCTTCATGCTTATCGAATTCGAGCCAAAGCGAGATAATATTTAGTTTAGTGTTATGGCTAAACAGATTGGTTTGATTTCTGATTAACCTATAAAAGGGAGTGGTGTCTAAACGACACCGCTCCCTTTTTTTACATTTAACGGGAAGTTGTTAGCATTGATCACATATAGAAAGGCTAACTGATTTTTCGGGCTTCCTGTGTGTCATTAATAATTATTTGTATTTTGGCGTGCCTCACTTATCGCGTTATTAAGCTCTATGCTTAATTGCTGCACGTTGTAAGCCTCCATGATTGTCTTGAGTTTTTGTACGTGTGCTACACGCTCCACATCACTTAAGATTGGAAAAATAGGATCGATATGTAAACTATACAATTCGTTTGCTAGTCCAATTTCATTCTCATAAATGTAGGTACATCCGGCATGGGCAGCATCAGGGATATAGCCATCACTTCCACTCCATGCGCTAGTTCTGTGCTCATTACATGTTTGTAGTGTACTGAAAGCTCCTTTTAAAAATGTAGTTCCACTTACTGTCCATTTTGCCGAATAAAAATAGCCTTCATCTGAAATAGCAGCATTAGCAGTACTGCAACACGTTAGTATTGAGATAGCTGCGATCGAATTAAATATCTTGCGTGATATCTTCATTATCTTTTATCTCCAGTTATTGACTGACACCTTCTTGTTAACACATTTCAAATTAGATGAGATATTGACTCAATAACAGCAAAAACACGGGTGAAACTAGGCCAAAACGGGTAGGAATAGGGTGTTAGTCAGTAACATTATCTGAGCTAAAAGAGTCATGCATGGATGAGAACTGTTAAGTCATTTTGCGCAAAAAGAGATAGCTATGAGCAAGTTTAGGGAAAATCACACTTACTTGTATGGCGTAGAGTTTCGGAATGGTGATTTATATGGTAAATGTTGGCCTTATTGAAGTTATGCACTGCTAGTCGTTTGGGATTGGCAGGTTAGATATTGAATGATGGGAATAATATGGAAGTTAAAAACAAGAGTCGTTTGATCGCTTTATTACTGACTTTCCGCCTTTTGGTTTGTTAGGTCTTGATAGGTTCTATCTTGGCTTTATTGGGTTAGGCATACTTAAGGCTATTACACTTGGTGGACTCGGTATATGGTGGTTTTTTGATGGAGCTATTTTGTTGTTTGATGCTTTTGCCTACAGCTTAGGTAAAGATACAGGGTTTAGAAAGGATGGAAGTGGCAATGAGCTAAAACATGGTCTCTCTATGTTTCGCAGAAAAAACGGCGAATGGGTAAAAGATTGGGGCGCTAAATAAACAGGGAGCCCACATGAAACTAAAATGGACCATTAAAAAGCGGCTAGAGGTGGTTTACACTGGCACGCTCAAGGTGATGAAACCCTTTACAGGTAGAGCAATACTCAAAGAGAGCGATGGCTCGATTTACGGTGAATCAATAACATATCATCATAATGTTGTTCATAGTTATGCCTTGAGTTAGGTCAAATATGGCTATTGATAGTATGAAATAGACAGGCGGAAAAATCAGATATAAATATTATTGTTTCTTAAGCTGTTAATAACATGAATAAATATATATTCATCATGTGCCGTCTCTATAATTTATTCTAGGGTAAATTTTATTATCATCTTTTAAATTGCTACCTATTATTTAATTTATTATTAAGTCATTGTTATTCATGTGTATGTTTATGCAGGTGAGTTGCTTTGTAACAATGTGTAAAGGGCGTGTTGATTTAAAAAAAGGTCATGTTAATAATAAACGCGGTTAATATTAGCCATAAATTATATAAGGAATTATATTTATGAATAAAATAATAGTAACGATATTGTTCTCACTTAGTTTATACGCTGCTTCGGCATTCGCATTCCCTCCTGTAGCGACTTTACATACATATTATAATGCTAGCGGTACTGAAATTGGTTGGCGATTTCTAGGATGCACAGGTGGTAGCTCTTCAGGACAAACTAGCGGGTATGCATCAGTTGAAGTGGAAGTTGTCGCTACGTGTCGTTGGAGAGGCGAATCAGGTCACTAAGCTAGTGATGAAGATGAGCTAGACTCAAAAAGGTGGTGATTTGCTAAGCCACCACCTTTTATTAAGCTTGCCTAGATCTACTTAGTTCGGCATCAAATGCTTTTAATCCTCCCAACAATGTTTAGGTAAAAAATGGAAACAGTTGCTCAATACAGTCAAAATAAGATATTAGTCATTCCCCAGTCCCTTTATGCGATGAGTGATATTAACGTGTTATTTCATCACGGAAACTCTGGTGTTTTTTATAAAGATCTAGCACATGATTTAGTTGATGTTGAGTTCTACACCAATATTCCATGTGTTATTTATATTGAAAGCGGGCAAGAAACGATTGTTACCCCGGATAATAAAACTTACGTACTCGCTGAACAGACTGCCATTTTCTTACCTCAAGGTATTAATCTTCATTCCGATTATGTTAAATCGACGGATAATTTAAAAGCCTATTTAGTTTTCTTTGCTGATGACATTATTACTGATTTTGTGAGCTCCGTGAGAATGAAGTATATTAATGAAACTGATAAAGATGAACTACTAAAAATAGATTGTGGTAGCTTAATAAAAATGTATTTCAACACAATTCAATTATTAAATAAGCAAGGTAGTCAGTCACCTGAGCTTATTAGAATTAAATTACTTGAACTTCTGCATCTGCTTCATGTATACGACCGAGGTATTTTTCAAGCCGCGCTTCACTCAAAACAAGTTTCTAGTTCACCAAAACGAAACCTTACTCGATTACTCAATAATAGCGATATATTCAAATTGACTGTCGATGAGTTAGCACATTTATCAGGGAGAAGTGTTTCAACATTCACTCGGGACTTCAAAGTAGTGTATGAAACAACACCAAAAAAATGGTTGCAAAACAAAAGATTAACTCGCGCCAATGAATTGTTGAGAGACACTGAATTGACTGTAACCCATGTGGCGGCTGACTTGGGCTATGAAAATACTTCTCATTTTATCAAGTCTTTTAAAGATAAGTATCAAGTGACTCCGAAGCAGTTTAAAAAAACAATTGATTGAAAAACGATACTTTTATGGGGTTATGAGTAGTTTGTTTTTCCTCTAGTGATTAAATACCGAGTATGGATTAATCAATGGAGAGAAAGATGAAAACAAGAGTGACCCTTAATTGCCAAGTTAAGCCTGATGGACGTGAAGCACTATTGCCTTTTTTAGAAAAGAATTTACCTAATGTTAGAGGTTTTGATGGCTGCATAAGTGTGAATGTATATTTTGATGAAGAGGGGGGAGAAATGCTTCTTGAGGAAGAATGGCTTTGTATTGAACAACATAAAGCCTACATCAATCATATTGAAAATAATGGGGTGTTGGGTGAACTAGCAGCATTTCTTGCCTCTGCGCCCGACATTAAGTACTTTCAGAATCAAGGTATTTAGTCGATATACACGCAAAAACCTGACAGTTGAGTAGTACTGGTAAACGAGATATGTTGTGGGTAATGAATAGTTAGTATAGAGACAATGATGGGTCAAGGTGAAAGGTCATGAGTTACGATGAGTTTAATCAGTTTTGTGGTTCATTACCTGCCACGACGTATGTTGTGCAGTGGGGCAATTCACATGTATGGAAAGTCGGTGGTAAAGTGTTTGCCATTGGTGGCTGGGCAGAAGATAAACAGCCCGCGTTTACGTTTAAAACCTCAGAGGTAAATTTTGGTTTTTTAAGTGAGGTAGACGGTTATAAACCCGCTCCTTATTTTGCTAATCGCGGGATGAAATGGATACAGCAATTTATTTCTACCAAAGAAAAGGATGAGGAGTTGCGGTATTACCTTACTGAATCATATCGATTAGTGTCGCTTGGCTTAACGAAAGCAAAACAGAAAGCGCTTAATTTGAATCAGGATTGATGTTGTAGACCATTTTGTAATAGAAATAAAAACCGCCGCTCTGTCATGACAGCGCGGCGGTGTTGTTTAACAAGCTAAGCAGTCGTTTTCCTATCTATTTGTCGCTGTATTTATTGCCGTAGAAACTATCCAGTAGAACCTGTTTTAGTTCTGCTATAAGAGGGTATCTAGGATTGGCTCCAGTACACTGATCGTCAAAGGCATCTTCGGCTAACTCGTCGAGTTTAGCGAGGAAGTCGGCTTCGTTGACGCCAGCTTCTTGGATTGAAGCAGGAATGCCAATCGTCGCCTTGAGTTGTGCGATTGCTTCAAGTAATGATTCGACTTTTTCTTCATCAGTATTCCCTGCCAAGTGTAAATGCTCAGCAATTTTTGCGTAGCGACACAGTGCCTTAGGTCGATCATATTGGCTGAATGCAGCCTGTTTAGTTGGCATGTCTGTGGCATTAAAGCGGATAACATTATCAATTAACAGGGCATTAGCTAGACCGTGTGCTAGATGGAACTCAGCACCCAGTTTGTGCGCCATTGAGTGACAAATACCTAAGAAGGCATTAGCAAAAGCGATACCAGCGATAGTCGCACCGTTGTGAACTTTCTCTCTTGCAACAGGCGCGGCAGCGCCAAAGTTATAGGCATCTGGCAGGTGTTTAAACAGTAAGTCTAACGCTTGGAGTGCTTGACCGTCACTGAACTCATTGGCCATGACACTGACATAGGCTTCTAATGCGTGAGTCACTGCATCAATACCCCCAAAGGCAGTAAGTGACTTCGGCATATCCATGACCAAGTTAGGATCGACAATGGCGATGTTTGGGGTAAGTTGGTAATCCGCAATCGGGTACTTCTTACCGGTTTTCTCATCAGTGACGACTGCAAATGGAGTGACTTCTGATCCTGTGCCTGAAGTTGTTGGAATCGCCACCATCTGAGCTTTAATACCCAATTTAGGGAATTTGTAGATACGCTTACGGATATCCATAAAACGCAGTGCCAAATCAGCAAAATCAACATCAGGATGTTCGTAAAGTACCCAGATAATCTTTGCAGCATCCATTGGTGAACCACCACCTAGGGCGATAATCACATCAGGTTGGAAGCTATGTGCCATTTTTGCACCTTGCTGCACAATCGCTAAAGTCGGATCGGCTTCTACTTCATAAAACACTTCAGTTTCTAAGCCCTGAGCTTTAAGGATCTTGAGTGTTTCATCACAATAGCCGTTATTGAACAGGTATTTATCTGTCACAATAAGCGCACGTTTTTTATCACTGAGCTCCTCTAGTGCAATAGGCAAGCTGCCGCGACGGAAATAGATAGATGAAGGAAGTTTGTGCCACAACATGTTTTCAGCCCTCTTAGCGACCATTTTCTTATTAATAAGGTGACTAGGTCCTACGTTTTCTGAGATGGAGTTTCCGCCCCATGAACCACAACCTAAGGTCAATGATGGTGCGAGCTTGAAGTTGTACAGATCGCCAATGCCGCCTTGTGAAGCTGGGGTATTAATCAGAATTCGTGCTGTCTTCATGCGGAAACCAAAGGCCATGACACGTTCAGTTTGGGTATCTTGATCTGTGTACAAACCTGATGTGTGACCGATACCACCAAGTGTGACTAAGGCTTCAGCCTTATCAAGGGCATCTTCAAAATCAGTGGCGCGGTACATGGCTAATAGTGGTGACAGTTTTTCATGGGCGAAGGCTTCTGCTTCTGAAATATCTTCTGCTTCACCAATCAAGACTTTAGTCCATTTAGGTACTGTGATACCGGCCATCTCTGCAATTTTTACAGCACTCTGTCCAACGATATCTGCGTTTAATCCACCATTTTTCAAGATCACGCCTTGCATGGCTGCAGTTTCATCTTTATTTAAGATATAACCGCCGTGGCTTGCAAAACGCTCTTTAACTGTGTCGTAAATTTCATCAACGACAATAACCGCTTGCTCTGAGGCACAGACTACGCCGTTATCGAATGTCTTTGACATTAGAATAGAGCTGACAGCACGTTTAATATCGGCGGTTTCATCAATAACTATCGGTGTGTTACCAGCACCAACCCCGATAGCGGGTTTACCTGAAGAGTAGGCGGCTTTAACCATGCCAGGGCCACCAGTAGCCAAAATCAGGTTAATTTTTTCGTGAGTCATTAACTGGTTTGATAGTGCAACACTTGGTTGGTCTATCCATCCAATGATGTCTTTAGGGGCGCCAGCTTCAACTGCTGCATCCAATACTATTCTGGCTGCGGTTGTTGTTGATTCTTTGGCTCTTGGATGTGGAGAGAAGATAATGCCGTTACGGGTTTTAAGACTGATAAGTGCTTTAAAGATGGCGGTGGATGTTGGATTGGTGGTGGGGACGATGCCGCAGATGATACCCACTGGCTCAGCGATAGTAATAGTGCCGAAGGTGTGATCTTCGCTTAAAACCCCACAGGTTTTTTCATCTTTATACTTGTTGTAAATATACTCAGAGGCAAAGTGATTCTTGATCACTTTATCTTCAATCACGCCCATACCAGTTTCATTGGCGGCCATCTTCGCTAACGAAATTCGCGCATCGGCTGCTGCTAATGCCGCGGCTCTGAAAATCTTATCAACCTGTTCTTGACTGAAGTTAGCAAATTCTGCCTGAGCATCAGCAACGCGTTGTACAAGAAGGTTTAATTCATGTTCGTTTGTAACAGTCATAATGAATTCCTTGAAAAAAATTTAGCTAAATTGTATTTAGTTAAACATTCTCCATGAGGTAAAATTACACACAAATAGCGTCTTTGACCGTGATCTCAAGCACAATTTTACCTGTAAATGTAATTAAATAACGATGTTAACGTCTTGTTTGCATATTGAGTGAGCAATCGTTAGTTTGGTTGATACATTTAGATACTTAATTTGGCCTATTGAGTATTGATTGGGCTTAGATGTGAACTGACAGAAAACATTGTTCCAAGTGACTCCTTTATTGCTCTAAATCAAGCTTGCCGAGATGATTTGTGTACAGATTAAAATAATTTATCCGAAACTGTGAAATAGAGTAAAAAATCTCATTTTTACCATGAGCAATCATGGGGTAAAGTAGCGGCTTGTGCAGTGATAAGAGCATTAACGTCTTTTAGAGGCTGCTTAGCGTATTATTTTGAGGATAGGGACTTGGATTTAACACTGTATGTTAAATTTTTTCTGGGATTAGTGGCCATTATTAATCCGGTTGGACTGTTGCCGGTTTTTGTCAGCTTAACCAGTCATCAGACGTTAGCTGAACGAAATCAAACCGGAAAAGTGGCTAACTTTGCGGTGGTCGTTATCCTGCTCGTGACGATATTTGCTGGGCAGCATATTTTGAATATGTTCAGTATCTCATTGTCCGCTTTCCGTATTGCTGGCGGCTCTTTGATCGCCATGATCGCCATGTCAATGCTGCAGGGTAAGCTAGGTGAAGTAAAGCGTAACCAAGAGGAAGACAGAGAAGCGTCAGGGATGGAGTCTGTGGCGGTTGTACCATTAGCTTTGCCTTTAATGGCAGGCCCTGGTGCGATCAGTTCTGTGATCGTCTCGGCAGCAGAAAATAACACCTTGATTAACCATATCGGCATGTCTATTACCGTGATCTTATTTGGCTTAGTCAGTTTTGCTTTGTTTAGAATGGCGCCAGTGATATTTAAAATATTGGGTAAAACGGGTATTAACGTGATCACACGTTTAATGGGCTTGTTGATGCTCTCGATTGGTATCGAAGTGATTGCAGCGGGCTTTAAAGGACTTTTCCCCAGCTTAATGGGTTAGTATCATCATGCTAGATTGCCGCACAGCATCAGTCTGTGCGGTTTCCCTCTCGAATATCTCTCATCTTGGTTTGCTCAATGTGACTAATAAAGCTTCTCTATTTTTAATCAAATTTACCTTATACCAATCAGTATAAAGATTTGATCGCTCAGCGAGAGTTTAGCGGTCCTGAG
>OJDH01000346.1_pt1 | contig 23171 bp, 21 predicted proteins | sample 1592761 | NCBI WGS metagenome assembly OJDH01 (sample SAMN05416855, study PRJEB24817) | seawater metagenome | isolation source: Sea water | place: Canada:Atlantic | collected 2013-11
CCTGCGACCCCAGCATTATGAATGCTGTGCTCTAACCAGCTGAGCTATATTGCCACATTAACCACTTTTAAAAATGGCTGGGATACCAGGATTTGAACCTGGGAATGCCGAGATCAAAACCCGGTGCCTTACCGCTTGGCGATATCCCAATCTAACTTTTAAACAACTCGCCTAAGCAAACCGTCTTTAATAAATGGTACGGGAAGAGAGACTTGAACTCTCACACCTTACGGCACCAGAACCTAAATCTGGCGTGTCTACCAATTCCACCACTCCCGCACTGCAACAGAAAAAATCGGCATGCCTAATATCAACACCACCATTTTCTCACTACAGTTCTCTAGTTTAACATCTTGAGAAAGATGGTAGCAATAGCGGGACTTGAACCTGCGACCCCAGCATTATGAATGCTGTGCTCTAACCAGCTGAGCTATATTGCCATCGTTTTATTTCTTGTCCCTCTTGCTGAGGAACGGGGCGTATTATGCTTATTCAACTCATCTAGGTCAACAGCTTTTTTCGCTATTTTTTACGATCGCAATCGTTCGGCTATAACTTCGTCAAAGTGGTGGCTAGATGCGCAATTTAGGCCCGTTTTATGTCTTCTTTTTACAGTATAATAAAAACAGAAAACAAAAATGGCTCAATTTTTCAATTGAGCCATTTTATTTTATTACAGCCTAACTACAGACAATAACAAAAATTAGACAGTGTAGCTTTATACGTTAAAGAGGAAATGCATGACATCGCCATCTTTAACGATATATGTTTTACCTTCGATTTTTAGCTTACCCGCTTCCTTCGCTCCAGCTTCACCTTTGTAGGTAATAAAATCATCATAAGCCATCACCTGAGCACGAATAAAGCCACGTTCGAAGTCGGTATGAATCACACCTGCAGCTTGTGGACCAGTAGCACCGATAGGTACGGTCCAAGCTCGCACTTCTTTAACACCAGCGGTAAAGTAAGTTTGCAACTTCAACAAATCATATCCAGAACGAATAACACGATCTAAACCAGGCTCTTCTAAACCAAGGTCAGCCATAAACTCAGCACGATCTTCAGGCTCCATTTCAGCAAGTTCAGATTCAATAGCGGCACACACTGCAACAACTACCGCATTCTCTTTAGCTGCGATGGCGCGAACAACATCAAGATGTTCGTTATCTTCAAAACCGTCTTCAGCTACGTTAGCAATGTACATCGTTGGTTTAAGCGTTAAGAAGTTAAGGTAAGCAACTGCTGCCAGCTCTTCTTTACTCAAATCCATTGAACGCAACATGTTGCCGTCATCAAGAATAGGACGCATCTTTTCAAGTACTGCAACTTCAAACTTAGCTTCGGAGTCTCCACCTTTAGCACGCTTGGCTTGACGAAATATCGCACGTTCACAAGCATCGAGATCCGCTAATGCCAATTCAGTGTTAATCACTTCGATATCGTCAGCAGGTGACACTTTATTCGCAACGTGGACAATATTGTCATCATTGAAACAACGAACAACATGACCAATAGCATCAGTTTCACGAATATTGGCAAGGAATTTATTCCCCAGACCTTCACCTTTAGAAGCGCCGGCAACAAGACCTGCAATATCCACAAACTCCATTGAAGTTGGTAAAACACGCTCAGGGTTAACTATCTGTGCTAATGCATCCAAACGGGCATCAGGTACAGGTACAACACCAGTATTTGGTTCAATAGTACAAAACGGGAAGTTTGATGCTTCGATACCCGCTTTAGTTAACGCATTGAACAAGGTTGATTTACCTACGTTTGGCAAGCCTACGATGCCACATTTAAAACCCATATTGTTTACCTTAAATATCAATTACAAACCAACAGTCTCACCGTTAGTTAAGTACTTATTACAAATATACAAAGCCGCTAGAGGCAGCTTCATCAAATTTAATCTTACGCTACTCACAAAGAATCTTTGTGAGTAAACAGAGGCTAAGCCTTGCAGGCGTGCAATCTGTTCATGGCCTTAGCCATATCTTCATTAAATAGCACTTCTGTTGACCTAACCGCTTCATCAATAATCTCTTCAATCGCAGTCTGCTCAGTCCCAGGGGCTTTACCTAAGACATAGTTACTCACTTGGCTTTTATCACCGGGGTGACCGATCCCAATCCGGAGTCGGTAAAAACCTTTATTATTTGCAAGACTCGCGATGATATCTTTCAAACCATTATGACCGCCATGACCGCCGCCAAGTTTAAATTTGGCCACGCCAGGTTCCATATCCAGCTCATCATGAGCCACTAAAATCTCATCCGCTTCAATACGAAAGAAATTAGCCATTGCCCCAACAGACTTACCACTGAGATTCATAAATGTGGATGGGATAAGTAAGCGTACATCTTTCCCGTGCAGGGTCACTCTGGCTGTTAAGCCGAAATATTTACTATCTGCCACTAAGGTAGCGCCGCACACTCGTGCTAGCTCTTGCACGTACCAAGCCCCAGCATTGTGTCTAGTCTGAGCATATTTCTCACCTGGATTGGCGAGCCCAACGATTAGCTTTATATTACTCATACGGCCTATTCTTTCGTTTAGTGCGACTCATCGCAGCCCCTTTTAACGTCAGCTTTGACGCTAATCGTAAATGCGGTGCAGATAAAAACGCGGTATTTTAACACTCAATGCCCAAGTCAACAAACGATTAGAAGATTGCACTCTTTAATAATGAAAATTCGAAGAGAATAAAGACTGAGATTAGCGGCTTATGAGCGAGTTTTGTCCAGAGGCTTAAGGCTTTTGTCACAACAAACAAAAGCCAACAGATTAAAGCCCCATCGCATATTTAAGTACTTTATTTTTAATAGGAGAGTCTATATTTGCCACTTTCAGGGCTGCATTACGGATAAGTTTTAATGGCAAGAGATCATTACTAAAGCCCGCATAAAACAGATCCATTGCTGTCATCATTAACTGATTGTCGTGATAGCGCGATTTCTCATATGCAGCTAATGCATTTTTCTCCCACCAAGGCTCACCTTGACTCAATTTAGATGAGACAGTGGAGATAAGCGCTTCTACATCTTTAAAGCCTATATTCACTCCCTGCCCTGCCAATGGATTAATTGTGTGGGCCGCATCTCCTAAAATCACCACATTATCTGAGTAATAAGATTGAGCATGGCGCCTAGTCAGCTTAAAGCTTCCTTTTTGTAATACTTCAAAATCTCTATCTAGTCTTGCTGGAAAATGACGCTTAATTTGTTCCGCGAGTGCTTTATCACTCATTTGAGAAAGCTGTGCAATTCGAGCTGCATCATCATACCAAACCAAAGAGGCATGCTTACCTGGCAAAGGAAGCAAAGATCGAGGCCCGTTGGGCGTAAATTGCTGCCATGTTACATCTTGCTGCTCTTGAGCTGTTTTGATGTTAATCAACATCGCCGACTGAGCATAATCCCACCCCGTTAATCCAATACCAGCCCATTGTCTAACCTGTGAATTGGCACCATCAGCCCCAACAAGCAGTGGAGCCTCAATGCAGGTTCCATTACTAAGGAATATTTCAACAAGGCTCTCTTTGCGACTAAAACGCTCAACGGTAACGGGACTAATGAGTTCGATATTGTCAAAAGAGGTAAATTGTTCCCAGAGCGCCAACTGGACAAGGCGATTTTCAACGATATGGCCAAGGTGAGTAGCACCAACTTGGTCTGCATGAAATTGAGTAATGCACCCCTCCATCTCCCAAGTTTCCAAGCCTAAATAGGCGGCTCTTCGCATCTTGCTTAAACTTGTTAACGCACCTAGACGGTCTAATAAACTTTCAGAAGCCACGCTAAGGGCTGACACCCGAATATCTAATGCTTGCTCATCACTGTAAGGTTTGGGTTGAAACGCTTCAACGACAGCAACTTCTAGCCCCAGCTGCGCTAAACCGATAGCAGTGGCCGCGCCCACCATTCCTCCACCGATGACGACAACGTCTTTCTTTATAGTATTAACTTGTGACTCACTCACGATTGAATCCCCATACCATCATCTCTTTTTTTAAATTTAACCCGCTTAACTGCGATCAACTATGACCGGAATATTTAAATATCTGCGTAAATGTTACTAACGGAAAAGAATCTAACACTCGCTTACAAACTGAACCCTTTACACATAAAACCATGTTCTACACTCAGTTTACCGAGTAAATAAATCTGAAAAAGTGAGCACACTATGAAAATCGTACCCTCCATAGCCTTTATTCTTGCAAGCTTCTTACCCTTTACAGCCGCTGCTGACCTTATGATAGAGAAGAACGTCAATAAGGCAATGGAATCCATGACTGTAGCTTATAGAACGCCGATAGAATATGCCCTATATCAATATACCACGGAAATGTTAGCCAATTTTAGGCTGCAACTCCAAGCCGATATCTATCAACAGGCTCGCACAAGCACCCTGAAGATGGCAAGCACACCACCTTATATATCAGTGATAAATCCCCCTCTTAAAGAGAAAGTTAACGGTGCAGAATAGATAATTTTCAATAAAACAGTCCAAAAGCTGGTCAGTACCTTGCTCAAGAGGTAAAATGTTGCGCTATTTTTCCCGTGGTTCCAAGAGTGACATAAACTGATGAGTAAGAAACTCCATATTAAAACCTGGGGCTGTCAAATGAATGAGTATGACTCATCTAAGATGGCTGATCTTATGGACGAATATAAAGGGTATACCTTAACTGAAGACCCAGCTGAAGCTGATATTCTCCTGTTAAATACCTGTTCTATCCGTGAGAAAGCTCAGGAAAAGGTGTTCCATCAACTTGGACGCTGGAAAAAATTAAAAGACAAAAACCCAGATCTGATTATCGGAGTCGGTGGTTGTGTGGCATCTCAAGAGGGAAAAGTGATTAAAGAGCGCGCTCAATGCGTTGATTTAATCTTTGGCCCTCAGACTTTGCATCGTCTGCCTGAGATGATCGATCAGATTAAACAAGGCGGCAAAGCCGTTATTGATATCAGTTTCCCTGAAATTGAAAAATTCGATCGTCTACCAGAGCCACGCGCCGATGGTCCAAGCGCATTTGTCTCGATCATGGAAGGCTGCAGTAAATATTGCTCTTTCTGTGTAGTACCTTATACACGTGGTGAGGAAGTCAGCCGCCCGCTTGATGATGTTATTCTTGAAATAGCACAACTTGCAGCCCAAGGTGTACGTGAAGTCAATCTTTTAGGCCAAAATGTCAACGCTTACCGCGGTGCAACTCATGATGATGAAATCTGTACCTTTGCAGAGCTTCTGCGTTATGTTGCGGCAATTGATGGTATCGACAGATTGCGTTTCACCACCAGCCACCCAATCGAGTTTACTCAAGATATTATTGATGTTTACGAAGATACGCCTGAATTGGTGAGCTTCCTGCACCTTCCAGTGCAATCTGGCTCAGATAGAATCTTGACGCAGATGAAGCGTGGACACATGGCTATCGAGTATAAATCGATTATTCGTCGTCTTCGTAAAGCGCGCCCGGATATTCAGGTCAGCTCAGACTTCATCATTGGTTTCCCTGGCGAATCTAAGCAAGATTTTGCTGATACCATGAAGTTAATTGAAGATATTCAATTTGATCATAGCTTTAGCTTTATCTACAGCGCACGTCCTGGTACACCAGCATCGGATCTACCCGATGATGTTACCTTAGATGAGAAGAAAGAACGCTTAGCTATCTTGCAAGATAGAATCACCCAACAAGCAATGCGCTTTAGCCGCCAGATGTTAGGTACAGTTCAACGTATCTTAGTCGAAGGGCCTTCGGTAAAAAATCCGATGGAACTTAGAGGCCGTACAGAAACGAGTCGTGTAGTTAACTTCGAAGCCGATCCTAAACATATTGGCAGCTTCGTCGATGTAGAAATTGTCGATGTATACACTAACTCGCTGCGCGGTACCTTTATTCGCGGAGAAGATGAAATGGATCTTCGACGTTCGCTTCAGCCATCAGATATTCTTGCTAAACATAAGAAAGATGACGATATTGGTGTCACTCAATATATCCCATAGCATTGTCTAGACATGTAAATAAAGCGGCATTTTTCATGCCGCTTTTTTGCCTCTAATCTCGAGTAACATAGACATAAATAGCATTAGCAATTGTCCTGTTTCGCTCGTAAACTGTGAGTATATGTTTTTGCCCATCTGGAGTTATTTTTGTCAAACAAGTTAACCACGCTTAATCTTTACCTTGAGCCTGCTGATACACGACGTTTACAGTCTCTATGCGGACCTTTTGATGACAACATTAAACAATTGGAACGTCGGATCGGGGTTGAAATAAGCTACCGTGATAATCACTTCCAAATTGTGGGACAGCCTAAGAACTGCTTAAGTGTGAATAACATGCTTAAAACCCTATATGTTGAGACTCAGCCGGTTAAAGGCAGTACGCCAGACATAGAACCAGATACAGTCCATCTTGCCATTCAAGAAGCGATAGCACTTGAAGCTGAATTGCCAAGAGATGACAAGGCACTCTATATAAAGACTAAACGCGGCGTTATTAAGCCACGTAACCCAAATCAAAGCGATTATGTTGCCAACATCACTACCCATGACATCACCTTTGGCGTCGGTCCAGCTGGTACAGGTAAAACTTTCCTCGCTGTAGCCGCTGCTGTTGATGCACTGGAGCGGCAAGAGGTACGTCGTATCTTACTGACTCGCCCAGCTGTCGAAGCGGGAGAAAAGCTTGGCTTTCTACCTGGCGATCTAAGTCAAAAAGTCGATCCTTATCTACGCCCGCTGTATGACGCATTATTTGAAATGCTAGGATTTGAGAAAGTTGAGCAGTTGATAGAACGTAATATCATCGAAGTCGCGCCACTGGCTTATATGCGCGGCCGAACACTGAATGATGCATTTATTATTCTCGATGAGAGTCAAAATACCACCCTTGAGCAGATGAAGATGTTTCTAACCCGTATTGGGTTTAACTCTCGTGCCGTTATCACAGGTGATATCACTCAAATAGATCTGCCAAAACATCAAAAGTCTGGCTTACGCCATGCTATTGAGGTATTAAGTGAAGTCGAAGAGATCAGCTTTAACTTTTTCCAGGCAAAAGATGTCGTCCGTCATCCGATAGTGGCCAGAATAGTTGAAGCTTACGAAGAGCATGACCAACGTGCTCAACTTGCCAAAGCCAAGCGTGATAATCATTACAAGCTTCAGGAAACATCAGAAAATGAGCACTAGTCATCCAGAGCTTAAACTCGAACTGGATCTACAAATAGCCACTGATAATAACAGGCTACCGACACAAGATAATTTTGAACTTTGGGTGCGCACTGCACTCGGAAATACCATGACTGAAGCTGAATTGACAATACGAATTGTCGATGATGTCGAAAGTCAAAACCTTAACAGTACCTATAGAGGAAAAGATAAGCCGACAAACGTGCTTTCATTTCCTTTTGAAGCACCACCTGAAATTGAGATCCCACTGCTTGGTGATTTAATCATCTGTGCATCGGTTGTCGAACAGGAAGCAATACAGCAAAACAAGCCCTCACAAGCACATTGGGCCCACATGGTTGTACATGGTTGTCTTCATCTGCTAGGGTATGATCATATCAACGATGCCGAAGCTGAAGAGATGGAGTCACTAGAGACTCAACTTATTGAAAACTTAGGTTTTAACAACCCGTACAAGGAGCTATAACTGTTCTAAATTTAACAATTAATGCTAAATTTTAGATCAAGTAAACAACTATGAGTGATGATATCCCACCGAGTACCAGCGCCCAAAAGAAGAGCTGGTTAGAAAAAGTAAGCCAGCTGTTTCAGGGCGAACCTCAAAATCGCAACGATCTTGTTGATGTAATCCACGGTGCAGAGCTCCGTGAAGTTATCTCTCAAGACACGCGAGAAATGATTAATGGCGTCTTAGAAGTATCCGATCTACGTGTAAGGGATATCATGATCCCAAGAGCACAGATCGTGGCACTTCAAATAGATGATTCGGTAACAGAACTTCTCTCTACGGTCATAGGAACAGCTCACTCACGCTTCCCTGTGATTAATGAAGATAAAGATCACATTGAAGGTATTTTGCTTGCAAAAGACCTGCTTCAATATGGGTTTAAGAACAGCGATGAGCCTTTCTCATTAAGACAAGTTATCCGCCCTGCCGTTGTTGTTCCTGAGAGCAAACGTGTTGATGTACTGCTCAAAGAGTTCCGCTCCCAAAGATACCACATGGCGATTGTCGTCGATGAGTATGGTGGCGTTTCAGGCCTAGTTACAATTGAAGATATTCTCGAAGAGATCGTTGGCGAAATCGAAGATGAATTCGATCATGATACAACTGAAGAAACCGAGATCCGAAAGATTAGTAAACTGGTCTATATGATCAAAGCGCTAACGCCTATTGAAGAGTTCAACGAAACATTCAATACTCAGTTTAGCGACGAAGAATTCGACACGGTCGGTGGTTTAGTCTCGCACGCTTTTGGTCACTTGCCAGAACGTAATGAGAAAGTCCTCATCGGTGATATCGAGTTTACAGTCGTAAGCGCAGACACTCGTCGATTACTGCAACTTAGAATCAAACTCCCCGATCCAGATGCCGAAGAGAAAAACGAATAACACGTTTTTGATCTAGGTAAATTTTTCTATGATGAGGCTGGAATGCTGAATAAACTTCGGGCATCCGCCCATCATGCAAAAATGCGTGTGGTACTGGCATATATTGCCGGTGCCAGCACTGCACTTTCTTTTGCTCCCTATTCTATATGGCCAATCTACTTAGTCGCCATGGCAACAGTTCTTCATATGAGCCGAAACTTATCGGCGAAAGAGAGCTTTACCTTTTGGCTTAGCTTCGGCTTTGGCTGTTTCTCTGTTGGGATCAGCTGGGTCCACGTCAGCATGGACAAGTTTGGCGGGCTGCCACTCATCGCCTCTATCGGATTAATGTCGCTACTGGCGCTGTATCTTGCCCTTTATCCTGCATTGTGTGGTTATCTACTACAAAAACTAACCCCAAAAAACCAACTCGTTAGAAACCTGCTCCTATTTCCCGTGTTGTGGATGTTAACGGAGTGGGCCAGAGGCTGGGTGTTAACCGGTTTTCCTTGGTTATGGGCGGGTTACTCCCAAACCGAAGGACCGATTAAAGCGATTGCCAGTGTTATTGGCGTCTTAGGGCTTAGCTATCTTATCGCTATGTTTGCTGGTGCATTGGCTTTATGTTTGCAAAAACGCTGGCATAGCACAGCAATAATGCTGCCGTTGTTAGCGCTCGCCACTTACATCAGCCCGATGTTTTCGAGCGTTGAACCGAATGGTGAATCTGTTAAGGTCACGCTAGTACAAGGTAATATCCCCCAGAGCATGAAGTGGGAACCTGACGCATTATGGCCAACCATGATGAAATACATGGATCTGTCCCGAGATGAGCTGGCCGATACCGATATTTTCATCTGGCCAGAAGCCGCCATTCCGGCTCCAGAGTCCATGGTGTCTGATTTTCTCGATAATGCCAATAAAGTTGCCAACCTAAACAACAGCGCAATTATTACCGGTATTATCAGTAACCAACAAGATAACTTCTATAACTCACTTATTGTACTGGGTAATCACAGCAGCCCAGAACAAAGCGAAGCTGATTATAAAATTGGTGGGACCAATGAGTTTAGAAAACATCACCTGTTACCTATCGGTGAATTCGTCCCCTTTGAAGCGCTACTGAGACCTATTGCTCCCCTTTTCAACCTTCCGATGTCTTCATTTGCGCGAGGCGAATATCAACAGCCAAACCTAAATGCGGTTGGCCATCAGGTAGCACCAGCCATTTGCTATGAGATCGCATTTCCAGAACAACTAAGAGCCAACGTCAATGAAGACACGGAACTATTGTTAACCGTATCTAACGATGCATGGTTTGGCACTTCAAATGGGCCATTGCAGCATATGGAGATTGCTCAAATGCGATCCATCGAGCTTGGTCGCCCTTTAGTCAGGGCCACCAACAATGGCGTAACAGCAGTGGTCGATGAACAGGGTAATATCACCCATAGACTGCCTCAGTTTGAAGCAGGTGTTCTGGTTGCTGACATTCCACTCATGAAAGGGGTTACTGGTTTTTCTAAGTGGGGTGAGTGGCCCATACTTATCTGGTCATCACTTTTATTTTTGCTGTTCCTGTTTAGGTTTATACAACACAGACGCTGATTTATTTGCCTTCATCAACAAAATACCCGCTACTGCGGGTATTTTTATTTCAATTAAACTCACTAGAGACAAACAATAAGTTATGGTGCTAGTGCCTCTCGGGTAAACTCACTCTGATCACACTCAGGACAATCAGGGATCACGCCGGGAAACTCAATCTTCATCTCATGGCTACAGTGAACACACACCATATTTCCTTGCCCAACAATCTCACCACTTTGGTAGTGACCTTGGTGTTTAAAGTCCTGTAATACTTCATGCCACTCAATCTGACTACGGTCAGTAATACCACTCAACCAATGCCAAACAGTGTTCTCAACAGTGATCATTGTTGGACTGTGGCTCAAATCGTTATCATTTTTTTCCTGAAGATAGCTGGCGATATCACGTTTTAAAAATTGTTCAACTAAAGCGACCTCATCCTCCTTAGCTTGGCCTTTAAGAGAAAGGTACTCCTTACCATTGGTGATGATAGAAAATAACTCCTTTACAGTCATTGAGTTATCGTTAAGGTAATCCACTTTAACTTTCGCCAATAGTGCTTCATAAAGCGATAGTAGCTCCGCACTTCTTGCACTCATATTCAATACTCCTTCATCCGAACCTTTTTAATGACTCACTTCTAGTTTATTCTATGCGGAACTAACTCGCGCGAAAAGTGCGCAAGATCAAATAATGGGCGGCATGGCCGGGAAATATTGATGCAAGAGCAATATCAACCTTCAGAAATTGAAGCTAAAGTGCAGCAGCACTGGCAAGACACGAAAACCTTTGAAGTCACCGAAGATGAGAACAAGGAGAAGTTTTACTGTCTCTCTATGTTCCCATACCCATCGGGCCGTCTACACATGGGTCATGTTCGTAACTACACCATAGGTGACGTTGTCGCTCGTTACCAGCGCCTGCAGGGAAAGAATGTCCTTCAGCCTATCGGTTGGGACTCCTTCGGTCTACCAGCTGAAAATGCCGCGATTAAAAACAGCACTGCACCAGCGCCTTGGACTTACGAAAATATCGATTACATGAAAAACCAGCTAAAAATGTTGGGATTCGGTTATGACTGGAGTCGTGAAATCGCAACTTGTACACCTGAGTACTATCGCTGGGAGCAATGGTTCTTCACTAAGCTGTATGAAAAAGGCTTAGTTTATAAGAAGACCGCTTCAGTGAACTGGTGTCCAAACGATGAAACTGTACTCGCTAACGAGCAAGTACAAGACGGTTGTTGCTGGCGTTGTGATACCCCTGTGGTTCAAAAAGAGATCCCACAGTGGTTCATTAAGATCACCGATTACGCTGAAGAACTGTTAAATGACATCGACAAGCTCGATGAGTGGCCTGAGCAAGTTAAGACCATGCAGCGTAACTGGATTGGCCGCAGTGAAGGCATCGAGATGACTTTCCAAGTTGCCGATAGTGATGAGTCTTTCGACATCTACACGACACGTCCTGACACTGTTATGGGTGTGACATATGTCGCTGTTGCTGCTGGCCATCCTTTGGCAGAAAAAGCGGCTGCTAACAGCCCTGAACTTGCTGCATTTATCGAAGAGTGCAAAAACGCCGATACCACTGAAGCCGCCATGGCTGCGATGGAAAAGAAAGGTGTTGCTACAGGTCTGTATGCCATTCATCCATTAAGCGGTAAGCAAGTGCCTATTTGGGCTGCTAACTTCGTATTGATGAACTACGGCACTGGCGCTGTGATGTCAGTTCCTGCTCACGATCAACGTGATTATGAATTTGCTGTAAAATATGGCTTAACTATCGAAGGTGTTATCAAGCCTAGTGATAGTGAGCTCGATATTAGTGCAGAAGCTTATACCGAGAAAGGTATCGTATTTAACTCAGGTGATGCTTTCCCTGAATTAGACGAACTTGACTTCCAGGCGGCATTTGAGGCTATCGATGCAAGGCTCACCGCTGAAGGTAAAGGTAAGCGTCAGGTTAATTTCCGTCTACGTGACTGGGGTGTATCTCGTCAGCGTTACTGGGGAGCACCAATCCCTATGGTTACCCTTGCTGATGGCACTGTTGTACCAACACCTGAAGATCAACTTCCAGTCATTTTGCCTGAAGATGTGGTCATGGATGGGATCCAAAGCCCAATCAAGGCTGACAAAGAGTGGGCAAAGACTCAGGTTAATGGTCAAGAAGCGTTTAGAGAAACTGATACCTTCGATACCTTTATGGAATCATCATGGTACTACGCGCGTTACTGTAGCCCTCATGCCGATGAAATGTTAGATCCTGCCAAGGCTAACTACTGGTTACCAGTGGATCAATATATTGGCGGTATTGAGCATGCATGTATGCACTTACTTTACTTCCGTTTCTTCCACAAGTTGCTACGTGATGCAGGCTTGGTAAACTCAGATGAACCAGCAAAACGACTACTGACTCAAGGTATGGTGTTAGCTGATGCTTACTACTATAACAATGAGAAAGGTGCACGGGTTTGGGTTTCTCCATCTGATGTGACCGTACAGGAAACTGACGATAAAGGTCGTACAGTCAAAGCAGTTGATAGCCAAGGACATGAGCTTGTCTATACAGGCATGAGCAAAATGTCTAAATCTAAAAACAACGGCATCGATCCTCAAGAGATGGTAGATAAGTATGGTGCCGACACTGTGCGTTTATTCATGATGTTTGCTGCTCCTCCAGAGCTAACACTTGAATGGCAAGAGTCGAGTGTAGAAGGTGCCCATCGCTTCATTAAGCGTTTGTGGAAAGTCGCTCATGACCACGTAGCTAAAGGTGCAACTGTCGCGCTGGACGTTAAGTCTCTTGATGCTAAGCAAAAAGAACTACGTCGTGAGCTACACAAGACTATCGTTAAAGTCGGTGATGATGTTGAACGTCGTCAAATGTTCAACACCGCGATTGCATCTGTAATGGAGCTGATGAATCGTCTTCAAAAAGCACCTACGGAAACAGAGCAAGATAGAGCCTTGATGCAAGAAGCACTATCAGCGGTTGTACGTCTGCTTTACCCAATCATTCCACACACTAGCTTTACCTTGTGGAACGACCTTGGAAATCCAGAAAACATCGAAGATGTTCGCTGGCCTGAAGCAGATCAATCAGCACTTGTTGAAGACAGCAAGCTTATCATCGTTCAAGTAAACGGTAAGCTTCGCGCTAAAATCACTGTGCCTGCTGATGCAACAAAAGAAGCCGTCGAAGAACAAGGTTTTGCTGAAGAAGGTGTCGTAAAACACACCGAAGGTAAAACGGTTCGCAAAGTGATCTACGTACCGGGCAAATTGCTCAATATCGTGGCGAACTAGACTAAAACAGACTGATACTGAGTTTTCTCAGTATCAGTCTGTTAACTAGAATTAAATGACATCAGTCAAAGGAATACATGTCTCGATTATGCTTATAAAACGCCTATGTTTCGCAGCAATCAAAATAACACTGGTATTGAGCATTATGTTCACTGCAGGTTGTGGCTTTAAACTGCAAGGTAATTACTCGATCCCAGAGCAATTAAGAACCCTACATCTGAGCAGTCAAGATCAATACAGTGAACTCACCCGTCTAGTGCGTGAGCGTTTACGCCTGCAAGGTATTACATTAGCTGAAGAGGCTGACAACATACCTAATTTACAGATATTAAATGACTCACTGGATAGAACGACCCTCTCGCTTTACCCTACGGGCAATGTTGCTGAGTACGAGTTGACCTACCATGTTACATTTTCAGTCTCACTCCCAGACCAAGATGCTCAACAGTTCGATGTTGATATCCATCGTGACTATTTAGACGATCCTCGAACCGCACTCGCAAAAAGCCGTGAAATGGAGATGCTGCTAAAAGAGATGCGTGTTCAAGCGGCGGATAAGATGATCCAGACTCTTGCCACCATTGAGGTCAAGTGATACTCAGGTATCACACCTCTCAATGAGGCACTACACCTCATAACTTTGTTAAGGTAATTTGATGCGGGTTTACCCAGATCAACTTTCACGTCATCTCAAACCGCTTCAGCAATGCTACCTTGTCTTTGGCGATGACCCGTGGCTTTGCGAAACTAGCCGAGGTCAGATCCACGCTCAAGCTAAAAAAGAGGGGTTTGAAGAGAAGATACAATTGACGCAGGAAACGGGTTTTAACTGGCATGATCTCGTCGACCAGTGGCAAGCCATGAGTCTATTCTCAAGTCGACGCATCATAGAATTAATCCTCCCTCAGGCTAAACCAGGCAGCGAAGGCGGTGCAATTTTCCAGAGCTTGATGCAGATGCCAAATCCTGATGTTCTTCTTATCATTACCGGGCCTAAGCTGGCTCTAGAGCAAACCAAAAGTAAATGGTTTAAAACACTCGATGCCCAAGGTATTTATGTACCCTGCGCCACGCCAGAAGGTACGCAATTTCAACGCTGGCTCGATGAACGAATAGAACACTTTAAGCTTACACTCACCCGTGATGCCAGAGAGATGCTTTTCAGCCTCTATGAAGGCAACTTATTGGCTGCCGATCAATCACTGCAGCTACTACAACTGTTAAGCCCACAAGATCGAATTGACAACCATCAGCTCTCTGCCTATTTTGAAGACCAGTCTCGCTTTAGTGTATTTCAGCTCACCGATGCCATGCTCAATAATCAACAAGACAAGTCGCTGCATATTCTCGCCCAACTAAAAGCTGAAGGTGTCGCAATGCCCATCATCTTGTGGGGGGTATTTAAAGAACTTTCCATACTGCTGCAACTAAGAACAGCACTAGATAGTAATCAATCACTGCAATCTTTATGGGGTAAGCTAAGAATATGGGATAAGCGTAAATCCTTGTACCAGTCAGCGCTTAACAGGCTCACTCTGGCCCATATAGAAAAGCTGCTTGTCAGTGCGTCTGCGATCGAGCTCAAGCTGAAACAACAAGGCATTGAAGATTGGACAGGCATGAGTCACCTGAGTCTGCTTTTCGATCCTAAAGCACATCAAGTCTTGGCTCACATAAAGCTCAACCAAGAGGAATAGTCCGCTTATGCGCATCGGTATCTTAGGTGGCACATTCGATCCGATACATTTCGGGCATATTCGCCCAGCCCTCGAAGCGAAACAACAATTGGGTTTAGATAAGGTTTGGCTAATGCCAAACCATATTCCACCTCATAAAACTGCGACATCTGTCAGTACGCAACATCGTGTAGAGATGACACAGTTGATCTGTGATCAATATGCAGAATTTGAACTGTGCGACATTGAAGTCAAACGGGAAACGCCTTCCTACTTAGTGACCACTCTTGAGCAGATAACCCAAAGTCATCCAAACGATGAGTTCTACTTTATTATGGGAATGGACTCACTGGTTAACTTAACGAGCTGGTACAAGTGGCAGTCTCTGTTCAACCTCTGCCATCTCGTTGTTTGTCAGCGCCAAGGCTGGAACTTAGCCCCCGACAACGCCATCGCTAACGAATACCAAATAAGACTGTCGTCACCAGAGGCGATAGCCGAACGTAAATCAGGGCTTATCATTCCCATTCAAGTCACACCACAGGCGTACTCCTCCACCAACATCCGCCAACAGCTAGCTCAACAGCTCTTCCCGACCGATGCCTTACCCAATATCATTACTGAGTATATTAAAGATAAAAAGCTCTACTAAACATTCTCTTAATATCTAAAGTTGATTCTTACTTAATCAAATTACGCTTCTATAGCAGCAATCTCTTATGCGATTAGATATAACCTGTTATACTTCCGCGCTGTCAAAAAATTATTAAGGAATAACGCGTGGAAAGCGCCGAGCTAAAACTGTTTGTGATCGACAAAGTCGAAGATTTAAAAGCAAAAGATGTCGTGGTTTTAGACATCTCTGAACGTTCAAATATCGCTGATTTTATGGTGGTTTGTTCTGGTACTTCAAAAACTCACGTAAAAGCAATTGCTGAAAACCTAGTGGTTGAAGCTAAGCGTGCTAACCTTCATATCAATGGTGTTGAAGGCCGTGAAAGCAGTGAATGGGTACTGGTTGATCTTGGTGATGTGATCCTTCACGTTATGCAAGATAAGACTCGTGACTTCTACGAGCTTGAAAAGCTATGGACTGAAAAGCCAGCTTAATGAAAATACAGCTGGTCGCAGTAGGCACGCGTATGCCAGATTGGGTCACCACAGGCTTTAAGGAATATCAACGTCGATTTCCTAGAGACATGGCGCTCGAACTGGTAGAGGTCCCAGCTGGCAAAAGAGGAAAAAATGCTGATATAGCGCGAATTCTACATAAAGAAGGCGAGCAAATGTTAGCAGTCATCCCGAAAGGAAATCACATTGTCAGCTTAGATCTTCCAGGTAAAACATGGACAACTCCAGAGTTAGCGACACAGTTAAGTCGTTGGCAGTTGGATGGACGCGATGTCAGTTTACTTATTGGCGGTCCAGAAGGTCTAGCTCCCTCTTGTAAGCAAGCTGCAACCCAAAGCTGGTGTTTATCTGCATTGACTTTACCTCACCCCTTAGTCAGGGTCGTTGTTGCTGAAAGCCTCTATCGAGCATGGAGCGTTAACACTAATCACCCTTACCATAGAGAATAGTTAGGGAAATTAGGTAGAAATTAGTTCGAGTATTAATCTAGGCTATGTATCTAATACTTATATCTAAGCTGGAGAAGCGTAAGTGGCGCCAAGAAAGCGGATTACGATGCATGACCATGCAGCAGAAGCGTCGCTTTTCAAACGAAGAGCTTTGTTTACTTTTGTTTGTGTGATCCTTTTATTAGGGATATTACTAAGCAACTTATATCACCTACAAATACGCTCTTACACTGACTATGAAACCCGCTCTAACGACAATCGTATTAGGGTTGTCCCTGTCGCACCTAGCCGCGGCTTGATCTTTGATAGACATGGTAAAATTCTCGCCGAGAACCAACCCTTTTTCACGTTAGAATTGACCCCTGAAAAAGTCAAAAACATTCCAGAAACACTTGCAAGATTAAGCAAAATTATTCCAATAAGTGCCGATGAACAGGAAGATTTCACTAAATCTCTCAAATATCACCGACGCTTTAAACCCCTCACGCTCAAGACTCCTCTTACAGAAGAGCAAGTGGCTATTTTTAGTGTTAATCAGCATGATTTCCCAGGGATCTCTGTCGTCGCAGGCTTGAAACGTCATTATCCATATAATGGCTTAATGACGCATGCGCTAGGATATGTTGGTCGAATTAACGACAAAGATAAGCTTAGGTTACAAAAAGAAGATAAGTGGAAAGACTATGCCGGTACTAAATATATTGGCAAGCAAGGCATAGAAAAATTCTATGAAAACTTGCTGCATGGTAAGCCTGGGCACCTCGAAGAAGAGGTGAATAACCGCGGACGTACCATTCGAACTCTCAAGTCTGTTGCCCCTGAACCGGGTCAAGATATCTACCTCACATTAGATCTTGAACTACAGAAGAAAGCATTAGAACTCCTTGATGGACGCCGTGGATCTGTTGTCGCGATCGATCCCCGTGATGGTGGGATTTTGGCCATGGTATCCAGTCCCACTTATGACCCTAACCAATTTGTCCATGGGATAAGCAGTAAAGCATACGGTGGCCTCCTGAATTCTCGTGCTCGCCCGCTGATTAACCGCGCAACGCAAGGTCAATATGCGCCAGCATCAACCATTAAGCCTCATCTTGCCCTATTAGGATTAGATGAAAAAATCGTGACACCAAAGACACGAGTTTGGGATCCTGGTTATTGGCAGATCCCTGGCGTAGAACGTAAGTACCGAGACTGGAAACGCTGGGGCCATGGCTGGGTAGACGTCAATACAGCATTAATGGGCTCATGTGATACCTATTTTTACGATCTAGCCTATAAAACAGGCGTCGATAAGATCGCCAGCTTTATGCGACCTTTTGGTTTCGGTGAGCGAACAGGTGTCGATATTTTTGAAGAGTCTGCGGGTAACATGCCTTCTAAAGATTGGAAACGCATGCGTTACAATCAGCCTTGGTACATAGGTGATACGATATCAGTCGGTATTGGCCAAGGTTATTGGACAACTACGCCTCTACAGCTCGCCAATGCAGCGGCTATTATGGCGAACAAAGGACGGCGATTCGTGCCGCACATGCTCAGTTCCATTAAAGACAATACATCAAAGATAGATTCCCCCGTCGATGAGATGGCTCCGATCATACTTAATGACCAACATAACTGGAATATTATCAATGAATCGATGATGAATACCGCGCATAAATCTCGCTTCAAGGATGCGGGTTATACCGCTGCGATGAAGACGGGTACCGCTCAAGTATTTAGCGTTGCTGAAGATGAAAAATATGATGCTGAAACGATTGATGAATATTTAAAAGATAATGCACTCATTATCGCCTATGCGCCCTATGAAAATCCGGAGATAGTACTGGCTGTCGTGCTTGAAAACGCAGGTTGGGGGGGCGTCAATGCCGGCCCTGTTGCCAGAGCACTACTCGATGAATACATGTTACGAGACAATCTGGAGTTCAATTAATGAATCCACAAAGCCATAGGCCTAATATCTGGCAGCGAATGCATATCGATTTGCCATTATTACTTGGGCTCTTAGCGTTGATGTGCTTTGGACTTGTCGTGATCTATTCTGCTGGCGGAGAAGATTTAGCCCTAATGGAACGTCAATTGTTTCGCATGGGATTATCTCTATTTGTGATGTTTGTTGTTGCACAGATCAACCCTGAAGTTCTCAGACGCTGGGCATTCCCAATCTATATTGCAGGGGTAATTTTACTGATAGGAGTGCACTTCTTTGGTGAGATCAATAAGGGAGCACAACGCTGGTTAAACCTAGGTTTTATGGAATTCCAGCCTTCGGAGCTAATGAAACTCGCCTTCCCGATCACCATGGCTTGGTATATCAGTAAATTCCCACTTCCTCCTAAAAAGCGTTATCTGTTAGGTGCAGGGATTATACTCATAATCCCCACTCTGCTTATCGCTAAACAGCCTGATCTCGGCACCTCCATTCTAGTGGCAGCATCGGGGATATTCGTGCTTTTCCTTTCGGGAATGAGTTGGCGAATTGTGGGTGGTTTCATCGGCAGTGTCCTTGCGATGTTGCCTGTATTGTGGTTCTTTCTTATGCACGATTATCAACGTACTCGTGTACTCACCTTGATCGATCCCGAAAAAGATCCACTAGGTGCTGGCTACCATATTATTCAGTCTAAAATTGCAATCGGCTCAGGTGGGATGCTAGGTAAAGGCTGGCTTGATGGCACCCAATCTCAACTTGAATTTTTACCGGAGCGACATACCGACTTTATTTTTGCCGTGATCGGTGAAGAGTTTGGTTTAATTGGCAGTGTACTGTTACTTGCCATATTCCTGTATGTCATTGGGCGTGGTTTAGTTATCGCCTCACAAGCACAAACCAGCTTTGCTCGTTTATTAGCGGGCAGTATTACCTTAACTTTCTTCGTCTATATCTTTGTTAATATCGGCATGGTATCCGGTCTACTACCTGTGGTGGGTGTGCCTTTACCATTAATTAGTTATGGTGGAACTTCCATGCTAACGTTGATGACAGGATTTGGCATCTTGATGAGTATTCACACTCACAGACGCTTTGTTGACAGATAAACTCAATTACCCATGTAAATATAACCGTTTCATGGGCGATTAAGGTAAGCCTGTTAACCTTTAACTTTCAAAACTAGGGTCTCTTTTGGAGCGGCGTAATGATACCGTCTACCGACTCTGTTTACTCGCTGTTATATTAGGGAACTAATAATTAAATGATGCCTAAATTCTTAGCCACAATACTCTTGGCCACATTCTCCATTGGCGCTTCAGCCACCACAGTTTCAGACACTAATATCGAAAATGCTGCATCCTCACTAAAATCTGAATTCCAAACAACGCAACTTGCCTTAGGCTTCTCGAATGAAGAGATAGACACGTTTCTATCTTCAGCTAAGTTCGATCAAGGTGTAATCGATGCCATGACTAAACCATGGGAAGCTAAACCTTGGTACCAGTATCACCCTATTTTTCTAACAGAGAAGCGTTTGAAGGCGGGTTTGGCGTTTTGGAAGAAACATGAAGAGACGGTTAACCGCGCCGCCAAAGAGTTTGGTGTTGATCCACAAGTTATTATCGCCATTATTGGCATCGAAACCTTCTATGGCGGTTACATGGGTAACTACCCCGTTGTCGATGCCCTGTATACCTTGGGTTTCTATTACCCACCAAGAGCCACTTTTTTCAGAAAAGAGCTCAGTAATTTACAAACCTTAGCCAAAGAGGAGCAGCTCGATATTAACCAGTTGAAAGGCTCTTACGCGGGAGCCATGGGCTATGGTCAATTTATTCCTTCAAGTTATCGACACTATGCGGTCGACTTCGACAATGACGGTCAAAGAGACTTACTCAATAACCCTGTGGACGCCATCGGCAGTGTCGCTAATTATTTCCACCAACATGGCTGGGTCGCTGGCGCGCCTGTTGCAATCCCTTTAAAAACACAGAGCGGGCTCCCGTCCCCCTTGAAAGTCTGGGCTGGTGAACGTTTACATTACCAAGTCGCAGATATATTAACTCCAACGCTTGCGCTCGATGAATCAATCGATCTCGATATATCACAGCCAGCACTTATCGTAGAGCTTGAGCAGGAAGCAACAAGTGAGTATTGGATTGGGCTTAAGAATTTCTACGTGATCACTCGTTATAATCGCAGCCCGCTTTATGCCATGGCCGTTTATCAATTTAGCCAAGAATTAAAAAAGGCTCATGATGCTCAATAAAATGTTCAACTGGATAGCCATTATTTGCCTTACTTTAATTGTCACTGCTTGCTCAAGTTCTAACAATGGTCGCTATACCATGGCAAATGATCAGGCTCCGAGTAGCGCACCAGACGTCACAAAAGTTGAAGATGCTCATCCTAAATATGAAGCCTATAGTCGTGGCGGGAATAAGAAAAACTACACGGTACTTGGTAAGTCTTATCAAGTCATGGATACAGGTAAAGGCTATCGCAGTAGTGGTACTGCGTCGTGGTACGGCAGCAAGTTCCATGGGCATCTAACCTCTAATGGTGAAACCTATGATATGTATTCCATGTCAGCAGCCCATAAATCACTGCCACTGCCAAGCTATGTCAAAGTCACTAACCTTGCCAATAACAAAGAGGTCATCGTTCGAGTCAATGACAGAGGTCCCTTCCATGAAGACAGAATTATTGATCTCTCATATGCGGCAGCGCATAGATTGGATATGCTAAAAACCGGAACGGCAAAAGTAGCAATTGAGGTGATCTACATTGAAAACCCTGAATCCATCGCTTTAGCAGAACTTAAAGAGACCAAAGTTCATTACATTCAAGTATTGGCATCATCCAATAAATCTAAAGTGGATAATCTGGCCAAGACATTAGAGAACAAATATCAGGTCAAGACTCGATTGCAAACAAGCAATAATCTCTACAAACTGCAACTCGGTCCTATTGGCCAACAAGGATTAGCCACTAAACTCAACCTAGAACTAAAAGAGAATGGCTTTCCACAGAGTTATCTGATCTCTGAATAGTGCACAAATGGATGCTAGAAAATACGAATAACCAGAGAAGAGCTTGAACTTACAAGTTCTCTAATAATAAAAGATTAATGAACCTTCACTGAATTAGCTTGTCGACTAGTGATATACTCGCGAAAGCTTACGATCCTGAATATAACCAAATAAGATGTGCCTTAATTGATATGAATTTCTTAAACCGACCTTTAAAATCCCTTATTCTTGCAACTAGTCTTGCATCCTCTTTTGTTTTTGCTGCTCCCGTTGTGACGCCAAATGCGCCAACCGTAGCCGCTAAAGCCTTCGTTTTAATGGATTACAACACAGGGCAAATCATCGCTGAAGAGAATGCCTACGAAAGTTTAAATCCCGCCAGTTTGACAAAAATGATGACCAGTTACGTCATTGGTCATGAGATCAAAGTTGGCAATATCTCACCTGATGACCAAGTCACTATTAGTCAAAAAGCATGGTCAAAGAACTTTCCTGACTCTTCAAAGATGTTCATTGAAGTTGGCAAGCAGGTCTCAGTAGATGATCTGAACCACGGAATTATCATCCAGTCAGGTAATGATGCTTGTGTCGCCATGGCAGAACATATTGCTGGCACTGAAGATGGTTTTGTTGATCTGATGAACTCTTGGGCTAAACAGCTCGGTATGCAAGATAGCTACTTTGAGAACTCCCACGGACTCGACTCTGAAAACCATAAGACAACGGCTTATGATATGGCTATTTTAGGTGCAGCACTGATACGTGATGTTCCTGAAGAGTATGCGGTATATAGCAAGAAGTCTTTCACCTTTAATGGCATCAAACAATATAACCGTAATGGTCTATTGTGGGATAAGAGCCTAAATGTCGATGGTATTAAAACTGGCCACACCTCAGGTGCGGGTTATAACTTAGTGACCTCAGCAACAAAAGACGGCATGCGCCTAGTCGCTGTTGTTATGGGAACCAAAAGTGAAGTAGCTCGAAAAGCTGAAAGCAAAAAAATCCTAAACTATGGTTTCCGTTTCTTTGAAACGATTACACCATACAAGGCTGGCGACAGCTTCGTCACTCAGAAAATTTGGTATGGCGATAAAGAGACTGTGGACTTAGGTGTTATCACTGATACCCCTATTACCATTAGTCGCGGTCAAGCTAAAAACCTACAAGCAAACTTTGAGCTAACAAAAGAGCTAACGGCACCTTTAGCAAAAGGGGAAACAGTCGGCCGTATCTACTTCCAACTAAATGGTAAAGATATCGCTCAGTTCCCACTTGTAACACTTCAAGAAGTCAATGAAGGCAGTTGGTTTAGCAAGTTAATGGATTATTTCCAGCAAATGTTTACAGGCTGGTTTAGCTAATACCAAACATTGTAAAGATGTGTTCGCTCAGCGATAATTTAGCGATTCAGAGACAAGGTCATTAATTGCTCCTGCATTAACGACATTCAGAACATCCATGTTCTTTGC
>OJDH01000347.1_pt1 | contig 23116 bp, 22 predicted proteins | sample 1592761 | NCBI WGS metagenome assembly OJDH01 (sample SAMN05416855, study PRJEB24817) | seawater metagenome | isolation source: Sea water | place: Canada:Atlantic | collected 2013-11
TGACAGATAACGCCAACAAAACGGTTAACTGTCAGATCAAGTCGCGACTACTACAGTTAATTATTCATTTTTACCAGTGATTGTTTGTTTGCCTTTAGTACAAAAAAAACAGTACAAATTATGTTCTCAACAACTTTCTTTTTGGTTAAGTAATTGATATATCCAGTAATCCTCTCTGGTGGCTCGGGAAACCGTCTCTGGCCAGTATCTAGAATTAGTCGACCGAAGCAATTTCTATCTCTTTCTTCAAATAAACCAATGATCGTTGAGACTGCTGATCGAGTGGCCACATCACAATTTAAGGCACCAACAATTGTGTGCAATGTGGATCATCGCTTTTTAGTGGGAGAAAGCTTTGCTGAATCTGGCATTAAACCTCGCGCGATATTGCTCGAGCCTGTAGCACGCAATACAGCCGCAGCAATTATCACGGCTACTTATTCGGTGTATCGCGAGGACCCAGACGCGCTTATTCTGGTTATGCCATCAGATCATTCTATAAAAAATAGAGATGCACTCTATAAAGCTATAGATCGAGCCCAATCTACAGCTGCCAGTGGAAGGATCGTTACATTTGGGATTAAGGCTTCCAGACCAATCACGGGTTATGGATATATTGAACAAGGTGAAGCTATTGATGAAGATGGGCATGTCATGTCCGTTACTCAATTCCACGAAAAGCCCGATTATCAAACAGCCATCGAATACCTTAAGAAAGGGAGCTATAGCTGGAATTCTGGAATGTTTTTGTTCCAGGCGGCGACATTGTTAGAAATCATCAAGGAACTAGACCCGGTTTTTACAGATAACGCAATCAACGCAGTAAACCACAGCGTTACCGATTTAGATTTCATCCGATTTGACGAGAACTCCTTTTCGGCCCTACCCTCTCAATCGTTCGATATCACAGTAATGGAAAAGACACATCAAGCAGCTGTTATCCCAGTAGATATGGACTGGAACGATGTTGGATCATGGGGCTCACTTTGGGAGGCATCCGAGAAAGATACCGATGGAAATGTAAGTCTTGGTGAGACTGTCATGATTGACTGCTCCCGCTCTCTTGCTTGGAACGATGATACTGGTATTGCCACAATGATTGGAGTTGAAGATCTATTGGTTGTGGTCAATGACGGAGCCGTTCTTGTTACCACCAGAGACCAGGCAGAAAAAGTAAGGGGCCTCGTTGATCATTTGAAGCTAGACGGTAAAGAAAACCACTTGATAACTCGTACCATTCACCGCCCTTGGGGCAGTTATCGCAATCTTGATTTAGGAGAAGGCTATCTTGTTAAACGCATTGTGGTAAAATCAGGTGCACGATTGTCATTGCAATATCACAACCACAGAGCGGAACATTGGGTGGTTGTGTCAGGTAGTGCTCGAGTAACAAACGATAAAAAAATATTTGATCTTGGAGCTAACGAATCAACCTATTTACCCACGGGTTCAATCCATCGCTTGGAAAACACAGGCCCCACAGCGCTTATTCTCATTGAAGTTCAGACTGGAAACTTATTGAGTGAGGATGATATTGTCCGTCTGGACGATATTTACAGTAGAAAGACTAATTAAGAATTCATTGAAAGTGATTGAGCTAGCCTATAATTTTTGGTGCATCTAGCTTATTAGATCTCATAACAGCGACAATTTAATAACGAATTTTCTATTTTTAGAACTATCTAAATCAAAAGGCACCATTATGACACGCATCACAGACAAAATGCTTCATGCTGTTGCTCCGGGTGTTTTTTACACCAACCAGGAGCTAGTCTCCGTCGATGATACAATCCTCACGCTCCTTAAGAAAGAAGCTGCAGCATCCCCGCTAAAACGTGCCCGTTTGTGCGCTCACCCTGGGTCTGATGCTTTGCAACAAGATATGCTGATCGTTAGCCATAAAGATACCTATGTCCCGCCTCATCGGCATATAGATAAGACTGAAACATTTCTGGTGCTTGAAGGACATGCTGACACAATTCTATTTGATGAAAATGGAAATGTAACCGACATTCTTCCTATGGGCCCGCACAACAGTGGGCGCTTGTTTTTCTACCGGATGCCACAACAACAATACCATAGCCTATTAATTCATGATGAATGGCTGATATTTGTAGAAAACACAATCGGCCCGTTCGACCCAGAAATGACAGAAAATGCTCCATGGGCGCCACTCCCTTATGCTATTGAAGAGGGTAAGGTCTATAAACGCGAAATGGAGCGTGCGATGCAAGAATGGGCATCTGCGCATAAAAACCTTCCGGGTAATGGATCTCCAACAAGCCAACTACTTAAATAGCTGCTGTCTTCTTGATAGTATAATCTATATCCAATATCATCGAATTAACGTATGTTTAAACACTCTGCATCGCGGAACGGATTGAGCGTTTACTGGCAACAAAAATAGATAAGAACTCTCCTCCCGCCCTGAAGAACGAAGCATTTTTTGCTATCACTTTATCTTCAATATCAGGAGAAAGTCCCATCAAACACAACGTGATTTCTTCCGTTATCAAAAATTCAGATGAAACGATAGATAAATTACTACCACTCAGAAACAACCCCTGTTTTTCAGGCGTGTCATCAATGACAAAAGATACAAGATCTGCCAATCCATAATAATTAACAAAAGCACAACTCAGATGGCCTGCTCCATAAAGAGCCACTTTCCCACCTTGATTTATATACTGCTCAAGATAGGACCTGTACTTCTCACGCCAGTTCGTAAAGCTATTGACATATTCATGGAACACATCAAGGGCGCTTGATGACGAAACTAACGTTTGGTCAATTTTTTGAGTCTTTACAGGACGTTTACGTCCAATCACAACAAGACAATTTTCAAAGGACTGTGGATAGTTTTCATATAGGATTACATCCAATCCAATTTCTGCAAATAAATTGCGAAAGGAATCAGGAGTAAAATAGACAGTGTGCTCTTCCCAGACCATTGTGATATCCTGACGCTCAAGATTGGCCAAACAGTCGGGCACCTCGATTACTATATAACCATCATCAACCAGCAATGTGGTCAGAGCAGAAATAAAACCATGGACATCTTCTGCATGCTCGAGGATATGTCGTGCAATCACAACATCGCTTCTGCCCGTCTCTGTCACCCAGTTGTATGCACATTCATTATTCAGGTGATGTTGCACACTTTCCACACCAGCATTACGTGTTACAATGCCAAGATCCACACTCGCATTTAGAACCGAAGTCTTGGTAAATCCGAGCTTGGAAAACCGCTCTATAGTACTTTCATCCTTTGTACTGATACCAAGTATCCGTGAGCTATGATGGATACCCAGTAAGGACATAACCTTCGCAACAAGATCATCAAGGTGCCCCTCGGGTTCACGATAGGTGAACCAGTCATATGGCGAAACCAGAGCTTCATATGGCAAGGGTTGAAATAACTGAATTGTGCCACACTGAGGACATATCCCGAGATCAATGTCATACAATTTATTGCTTTTTGAGGCCGTCGCAGCAAAGTGATTAGAAACAGGATGAGCTCCTAGCTCAAGTTGACAGGTAACCTTCGAATGACTACAGACGAGGCATTTACCCATTAACCTGACACCTGTCTTGTTGTCTGCTTTTGCGCACTACCATAGACAAGTTTTCGTAAAAACCCAGGACGCCGACCAATCGCAACTTGCCCCAGCCACCACCGGATGGTAGCCCGGCTTATTTGACTCCGTAATATGTTGCTGAAAGCAAAGCGAATTACAGAATTCATAAATGGTGACATCGCTGCTGGGGAACGTATTAGAGCATCACCGATATCCCGGAATTCTGGCTTGGACAACTTCGAAAAGAGATTTTCTAAAACCTGTGTCTGAGCCTGCCGGTTTAGCATCCCAGATGCAGAATAGGATTGAGTTTCACGGCGAAACACGGCCAGTGTTTTAGGAACCACGACAACACCAAAGCGAAAAGCCAAGGCATGCATTACAAACCAATCTCCTAGCCAACGTAAATTACTGTCATATACACCAATGTCAATCAGTGCTTTGCGTTCAAAGATCGCAGTTGTGGCTTGCAACGCTATTGACCCTTTGGCGAGAAGACGGTGAATGCATTCTGGTGAAAGATGAACAGTCGTTTCCTGGGTGAGATACCACATACCCAATTCGTCCTCAGGACCGTGGATGACCACTTTCTCTTGATCAGGGTACCATTCTGCATAATTAGAAATTGCTAGCTTAGCTTCAGGAAACTGAGACATCGTCTTCACCAGTGTTTCCACCATATCAGGTTCAATTCTTTCGTCTGCGCTTGCCATAATAATATATTTACTCTGGGCAGCTTTGATGCCCCTTAACACAGCGGAAGAAACTCCCCGATTTATATTATTTTTCAAAACCTTAATATTAGAATTAACTTTAGAAAATTCTTCTATCACCTGTAAGCTGTGATCCGTTGAAGCATCATCAACAATTATAATTTCTGCAGCAGACGTAGATTGCTCAACAATCGCACGAATAGAAACTTTCATCTGCTCCGCGTGATTATAGTTTGGAACAACTATTGAAACATTGTCAGCAATAAATTTTCTCATCTCACAAAATCACTTAAAATAGAAAAAAAATTCTTTGTATCAAGATTCAATCTTTCAACTTACTACAACAATTTTAAAATTGCAGAAGGCTGATCATTATCGTATTTCATATCGAAGTCTCTAGTCCTTGGCAATGTCACAGGATTTATGCATAGATTCACCTTAGGAAGATGAAGAAAAACCATTATGCAAGCGGTGCAGAATACAAAAAAATCCGATCACCGCTCTAAATTCGCCATCAATTTGGTTAAAATACTTAAGCTTACAAATTCTATTTACCCCTTATTGCGATGGATTTTGTCAACATGGTTGGGGCAACATATTTGCCTCTTGGTTTTATCGATCGACAGCGCTTCGGTTGCTTTTGAAAGACCTTTTCTAACACGGGGCTTAATCAAGCTTCTGAGGCAAGACACATCTTCTGTAAAAAAAATAATCAAGACCGCAGAGTTACGATACTTGAAGCATCGAAGTGGAGCAGTTCTTGAGGCCTATGTCCTCCTGCTCATCACCTGCCATGAATACCGTAAAGTTGTTCAGGTACTTGAAACATCACAAGCCAAGCCTCAGCTTGAACGCGTTAGTGTACAATACGCTTATCGCTACGCCCTTTATGAAATAGGAAATTTTCAAAAAACATGTGATTGGTGTTTTCAGCTAACACAAGCGGACAAGGATTCACACCTGCATAGGTTCTCGATCACAAATGGTGATTTCCTACGCTCAGCCTATGCCTCTGGCATGTGCTTGAATCATGCCCTTGCCTTGTGGCATTTTGGCCACCAATTCAACTTGACTCCATACGATAAAGATTTGAGCAATGGAGTGCTTTCTCATATAAAAAGTCGCCTGATCCGCCAACTATTATCTGATCAGGCCCCCATATTTTTAGAGCACAGCCTAAGCGGTAAAAAAGAACGTATAGGTGTATTTTTCTTACACGCTCCGACGGCACTTGGGCACGCTATCCTAGACCCATATCACTATTTGGCTCTTTATCGCGAGCGATATGATCGAATATATTTCATAGGTGGAGATCTAGATAGCTACACCCCTGGCACACGAGCTTGTGTGGAAATCATACAACAATATGGCGAATACCTAGCCACCAATGACGAAATACTGTTGAACTTATCCTGGATGTCGATGGGCCAGTTAAACCTTGGGCAACTGGAAATCACCATCGAGAATTATTGGAGCCTCCTGCGTGAGGTCAGCCTGCGAACGATCTCATCAGACAATGCCTTTGTTCATAATGCTTGGCATCTAGGTTTGCCCGTGCGTCAGAAGATAATGGGAGAAGCATTTTGCGAAGCATCAGGTATCGACCTGACTCGCCCGATCCTCACTCTGCATGCACGAGACCATGGGTATCATGCGATTACCAAACAAGAGTTTCGTAATTCACCGATCGGCGACTATAAACTTGCGATTCTTCACCTTCTAAAATCTGGTTATCAAGTGGTGAGGCTCGGGGATGGCGAAATGCCTCGCATGGATATTAATGACCCAGCTTATTTTGAACTTCCATTTATGGATGGTTATGAGAATGCCTTGGATGCATTTTTCATTAAGCAGTCGTCTTTTATGATCGGCTCACAATCAGGCCCATGTTCTTATGCGCGTGCACTAGGTGTGCCGGTACTGTCAGTGAATGCAGTCTTTAGCTACACACTCTTACCTGCCGTCCGGGAAATGGCTTGTTTCAAACGCTTTGAACATACTGATGAAAATGGCCATTCACAGGAACTGACATTTAAAGATTTTTTTGATAAAAAAATGTTTCAGTTGGAAAACCTTCATCAATTTCAATATCTTGGTGTCTCTTTCGTTAACTGTACGCCAGAGGAGATCCTCGCAGCAGTCAAGGACATGATCATATGGGTCAAGTCTCCGGGGCTTGAGATGACCAAAGAGCAAAAAGCCTTTCAAAAACTTGCTGCAAAAACTGCCACATGTCTCAGAACCGCTACGGATAACGCTCCACCAATTGCCGACTATTTAGGTATTTCCCTGCCTGGTTACCGCATTTCACCGACCGTAGCTGTTATGCGCGATTCCCTACCGCTTGAGCAAATAGCTTAATTCTTACTAGACGAAGCAATATTTCTGAGAATCTGCGCTGCAGACTCGACGGCGGGATCAGCCCATAACATATCTGTATGGTTATAGGTGTCTTGTGGATCATGTGCTGGAATCATGTTAAAAGGGACAAGGTGGCAACGAGGGCCGACCATAAAATCGACATTCCCTGACCAGTTCGTAGCTATTACGTGAAGACCCTTTTCCATGGCTTCAAGCAAGGGTAATCCAAATCCCTCTGACCGGTGTAGGGATAGATATATATCGGAGTGATTATATAACTCGAGGGCCTCAGCTTCGGTCATAATCGATTCGACAATTCGAATATTTGACCAACCGTCCACTATCTCTTGGATAGCAGAAAGCCCAGACGGATATGTTTTCGTATTTATCAGCTTAACTATCAATTCGGCTTTTGGATTATGGCCAAATGCCGACTGAAAAGCATGGATAGCACCAAGCGGGTTTTTCCTTGTAAACCCTGAAGCGACATTAAGCGATGTCAGGGCTCTTACAACTCCGTCTTGAGCAAACTTCCGTGGTGATTGATCAATGGAGTGTAGCCGATGTGGCACGACCTTAACTGGTTTCTCGGTATGTTCTATCACTGCATCTCGAACGAATTTGCTCGGCACCCATATTTCATCGACATAAGCAAAACCTGCTAGCCAATCTTGTGGCAATTTGGGCAGTTCCCATGCCCAGTATCCAACTATGCGTTTATTTGATAAAAACCGACGGCCAAGAATATGGTTGGCCCAAGCCATAAGTGGTGCGTTCACATGCATTACGACAAGCCCAGGACCTTCAGGTAAATTCCTCCCGGAAGACGACAAGATGTCCCTTGGAATGACCAAATCAGGTGGCTGCATCATTGCCGAAGCAATATCGACGCCACTGACTACTCGGCCCTGATGACGAATATCATTTAGACACAAACGTGCTGATCGCCCCAAACCACTGGCTGTAGAAAAGTAGCCAACGACATAAACGGGATCATCATTTGAAACATCAAAATTAACCGCGCGAGGCGCCAACCAGCGCATCAGAGAAAATAACGCTCTTCGACGAATTGAGCGAGGTAAAAGTGGCCATAAATAACTGTGTATGAATGTCTTCAACCCCATCTTAAGTCACAAGAGTTGGGCGATTTTACTAGCCGCACTATCCCATTCTTCGCTTTGATCTAATTTTTTGAGATTCTGGACCAGCTTCTTATAGAGCCCTGGCTCCATTATACGCTGCATGGAATCTGCATATTTCTTAACTGTTACCTCTTCCGCAATCACTCCGGTAACGCCATCCTCTATCTGCTCAACCAAGCCATCCATCGGAGTAACAACACAAGGTTTTTGAAATGCTGCTGCATCCCCCCAAATCCCAGACTGTGATGCAGCTATATATGGCAGTACAACAGCGTGACAATTACCATAGAAAACGGGAATCTCACTTTCATCGATCCAACGTATTTGTGCCTTTATCCCAGGTGTTTTCATAAGTTGAGAAAACGGTTCAACATTACCATTGCCTGCGATTGTCAACTCCACATTTGCACCCTCTTTTACTAGTTTAGAAAATGCTTCTAATAATAAAGGTAAGCCTTTGTAACGTCGGATACGACCAAAGAATAAAAACCGGAATACTTGGTTCTCTTCAGGCCACTTATTGGCAGTAAAATCCTGCCCAAATGAAAAAATCCCATGGGGACATACGCTCACTTGGTGGCGAGGATAGTTATATAAATTTCGTAAACTTGTTGCGACAGATTCAGACAAGCAAATAACATGATTTGCAGCGTTAATCTCTCTTTTAATCATAGCTTTAGGATAAGAGATATACTCACCAAGGTGTGGTTTTGGATCGTGGATAGTACTGATAAAAAATATTTTATACTTCTTAAAAATAGAAAGAATAAATGGAGACCATAAATGCGGCATGGGCGATAACACGCTCTCAATACCATTCTTTTTGATGTAGTGGAAAAAACCTCTACGCACGAGCCACAGTCGAGTTAATGATATCAAAAACGAAAATTTAGACTTATAAGTACGAACGACATGGAGAGGCACATCAAGATCACGGAACTTGTCCAACAATTCATTATTAGATGATAGGCTAATGTATAATTCGATATCATCCCTTGATTTTAATGCTCGGGCTAATTCTAGAGTATAACGAGAACCTCCTCCGCGACGCCCCCAATACCATAACAATAATTTGTTCTTCTTTGGCATACCATATTTCATTAACATTTAAAGTCATCGAATATTACGGAACGGCAGGAATTTGCCACGTACACATCTCCTAATCCAATAGGCAGGATCATAGGAAGGTATAGATCAGGTAACAGCAGAGAGAGCACAATACAAGTTTTCTATGGCCGTTTAAAAGAACTTCCAAACAGGAAATCATAACGGTGGATTAAGCTCGCATAAAAGGGGCTTTTCTTACCAACAAAAGCTGTAGGAAATGACGATTTTTTGTTGCTAATAGTGATTTCAACTTTATTGTCGGGCACTATTGCATTTATCTAGAAATCATTTGGATAGATTCAATACCTTCTTTTGACTTTAATTTAATTTCATCGTCGACAGACGAAAAAATATATAAGGCATATATTATGGATGTTGTAACCGGAGGAGCAGGATTTATAGGTAGCCACCTGGTTGATCGTCTTGTCAAAGCTGGACGCCGGGTTCGAGTGATCGATAACTTTAGTAATGGCTCGCTCCGTAATTTAGAGCAATACGCTCTAGGTGATACAGTTGAAGTCGTCAAAGCTGATATAGGTGAGAAAGAACAAATCAAAGGAACTTTCGAAGGAGCTGAAAGGGTATTTCATCTCGCAGCACTTGCTGACATCGTTCCGTCTATTGAAGCACCAGAATCCTATTTTCGCTCAAATGTTGATGGTACTTTCAACGTATTACAGGAATCACGTCGAGTAGATGTAAAACGATTTGTCTATGCGGCGTCTTCGTCTTGCTATGGCATCCCTGATTGTTACCCCACGGTAGAAACATCGAAGATCAATCCACAGTATCCCTATGCACTGACCAAATTTATGGGTGAAGAGTTGGTCATGCATTGGAGTCAGTTATACGATTTTCCTGCTATTTCATTGCGTATGTTTAACGTTTACGGCCCCCGCGCTCGCACAGGCGGTACGTACGGTGCTGTCTTCGGTGTGTTTCTGGCACAACTGATCGCAGGAAAACCTCTGACAATCGTGGGTGATGGGGAACAAACGCGTGACTTCACATTTGTCACAGATGTCGTAGATGCTTTTGTTACAGCTGCAGAAAGCGACCTGTCAGGCCAGTTTTTCAATGTCGGCAGTAAAGATACTTACAGCGTCAACAGACTTATAAAGCTTCTTGGCGCCAAGGATACTGTGTATATTCCCAAAAGACCCGGCGAGCCTGATTGCACATGGGCTGATGTCACAAAGATAGAAAATGCTTTGAACTGGCACGCGAAGGTATCTTTCGAAGATGGTGTCCAGACAATGCTCGAAAACATAAACTATTGGCACGATGCGCCTGTTTGGACGGAGGATTCCATCGAAGATGCGACGCGCTCTTGGTTCAAATATTTAGGAAAATAAGAACTATGATGAGCAAAGTGAAGAGCTTATCCGAACTTGAAGAGGCTTGCTCGGACCTCCATGCTACAGAACAAAAAGTTGTCCTGTGTCATGGTGTCTTCGATCTAATCCACATTGGCCACGTACGTCATTTCGAAGTTGCAAAAAAGCACGGTGACATACTTATCGTAACCATTACGGGGGATAGTTTTGTTAACAAAGGGCCGGACCGCCCTGTGTTTCCTTCTGAATTACGGAGTGAAATGCTAGCCGCGATGGACATTATCGATTACGTGGCTGTTATTGAAGATACCTCAGCAAGGCCCAGTATCGAGACGGTAAAACCTGATGTTTACGTAAAAGGCGGAGAGTACGCCAAACACAGCGACGATGTAACCAATAAGATAGCTATGGAAGTAAATTTAGTCGAGAGTTTTGGTGGCCAAGTCATTTATACTGACGATGTCACTTTCAGCTCTTCCAATTTACTGAACAACTATTTTAACCTTCACGACAAACCAGCCCGCGCTTTTCTCAACAAGCTCAAGGGTGATAATGGCGAGGCCCTAATAAAACAGTATTTTGAAGACATTTCAAAACTTAAGGTATTGGTCTTAGGTGAAGCAATTATTGATGAATATCAATATGTGGCTCCTATGGGTAAGGCCGCAAAAGAGCATATCCTTGCAACTCATTTTACCAATTACGAACGTTTTGCCGGTGGAGTGATAGCCGCGACCAATCACATTGCATCGATGTGTGCCGAAGTTGAAGTCATGGCCCTGGTTGGTGATGGTAACGAGGATAACGGCAAAGAGAATGACAGTTTTCAAGGCTTCATACGAGAATCCCTCGACGACAACATTAAGCTCTCTCTTGTCGAGCGCCCGAATGCCCCCACTACTCGCAAAATTCGTTTCGTCGAACCGACATACGTCCGCAAACTCTTCGAAGTTTATCACATGGATGATTCGCCTCTTCCTGAAGATGTTAGGACAAAATTCCGTAAAGATTTAACCAAGAAAATCAGAGACGTTGATCTTGTTATACTACTAGACTTTGGTCATGGTTTCATGGACCCTGATGTAATTGAACTGTTGGAGCGCGAGGCCTCCTTTTTGGCGATCAATGTGCAATCTAACAGTGCCAATACAGGATACAATCTGATCACAAAGTATCGCCGTGCTGATTTGGTTTGTATTGATGCCATGGAGGCTCGACTTGCTGCACGGGATAAACATTCTGGCCTGAGTACTATTGTTTCTGAAACTCTTCCCTGCCTTATCAATTCCAACAGAATTATTGTAACACACGGTAAGCATGGGTGCTTTACCTTTGATGCCGCCAATCGAGATCCATTGCACATACCAGCTTTCAAACGCAGTGTCGTTGATACTATTGGGGCGGGGGATGCTTTTTTTGTGATGGCCTCATTATTTGCTGCGGTGGGAGCAGGCAATGAGATATCGGCGTTTGCAGGTAATGTGGCGGGGAGCCTAAAAGTCGGCATCGTTGGTCACCGCAAAGGCATCACAAAACTGCAATTGCAGCGCAGTATTATGACTCTTATGAAATAAATTCAGCAACTAATGAGAAGTTCAATTAATTATGAGATGGTTCGAACACTATCTGTCGACATTACATCGTATTACCGCTGCTACGATAGTAACTACCAGTGACGGTAATGTCTTTGATATATCCGAAGCCCTAGATAAAATGTGGGAGGATATGTGTGCCGCTCACAGTAGGGGTAACAAGGTCATGTTTATCGGCAATGGTGGAAGCGCTGGTATTTGCAGTCACAGTGCTATCGACTATTGCAATAGCGGTGGCATCAGGGCTTTGGCTTTTAACGATGGTGCCGCCCTCACCTGTTTGGGTAACGATTATAATTTTGACCAAGTATTCTCACGTCAAATAGGATTTCATGGCCAAGATGGAGATATTCTGGTTGCTATCAGCAGTTCTGGTCGTTCCGCCGACATTATTAATGGATGTGAGATTGCTCGCCAGATGGGCTGCGCAGTATACACCCTGAGCGGATTTGATACAGACAACCCATTACGCAAAATTGGCGATACAAATATATTCCTAGAAAGTCACGAATACGGCTTTGTAGAACTGGGACATCAAACAATCATTCATGCTGTCCTTGATCGCGGAGTTGGTTGGAAAAAATGACAATTTTGAACGAGAATTCTGGAGCAAAAATGCCTGACAATCATCATGTCTTGGTAATAGGTGGAGCAGGTTATGTGGGTGCTATTCTGGTACCTAAACTACTCACCAAAGGGTACACAGTAACTGTCTTGGATCTATATCTTTATGGGCATGATATTTTCAGGGAATACAGCAACCATCCGAAGCTTATTCAGATCCAAGGTGATTTACGCCATGAAGCTCTCGTGAAGAAGGCATTAAGTGGATGCGACAGTGTTATCCACCTTGCTTGTATTTCAAATGACCCTTCCTTTGAACTAAACCCAGAGCTTGGCAAATCCATCAATCTAGATAGTTTTCGTCCGGTTGTCAGGGCCGCTAAAGAAGCGGGTGTAAACCGCTTCCTTTATGCATCTTCATCGAGTGTTTATGGTATCAAGGAAGGTGTGGAAGTAACTGAGGACCTCGAGCTTGAGCCTCTTACAGACTATTCTCGTTTTAAGGCAATGACAGAAGAGATTCTCGAGGAAGAGCGAAAGCCTGGCTTTACAACATGTATTATAAGGCCCGCGACTGTGTGTGGTTATTCCCCACGACAACGCCTGGATGTAATCGTAAATATCCTGACAACTCATGCCTTGGTCAATCGTAAAATCCGTGTTTTTGGCGGAGACCAACTGCGCCCTAATATTCATATTCAGGACATGACCAACCTCTATGTACACCTAATGGATTTGCCACTTCAACAGATTGATGGTGGTGTGTACAATGGCGGTTATTTCAATGATACGGTTATGAATATCGCAAACACTGTGAAGAGGGTAGTAGAGGAAGACACTGATCTGGGGGATAGTAAAGTTGAACTGGAGGTTGTACCCACAGACGATAACCGTTCTTACCATGTCTCTTCAACCAAATTGCAGAAAGAGTTGGGATTCACCCCCCAATTCACCATAGATGATGCGGTAAGAGATCTGGTCAAGGCATTCAAAGAAGGTAACCTACCTAACCCTATGGACGATATTCGCTACTATAATATCAAAACCATGCAGGATGTTGGCCTAAAATAAATTGGCAAGAAAAAGAACAAACGAACGTGACAGATAAACTGACTATAGGCATTATCGGCGGCGGCATGATCAGCCAGATCGCTCACCTACCGTTCTATCAAGAAAACCACGACGTGCACGTTGCTGCCGTGGCAGAATCTAGACCATCTCTCGTCGACTACTTGCGTGACGTCATTGACGTCCAAACGGTGTTTCCTGATCACAAAGATATTCTCAATAATGAAAAAATAGGCACCGTCGTAGTTATTGCACCACGCCAAGCTGTGGGGCCATTGGTTCTTGAAGCATTGAATGCTGGAAAGAATGTGCTAACTGAAAAGCCGATGGCATTCACTTTGGAGCAAGCACAGCGCCAAGTACAGGCTGCGAAAGCCCATGATGTTTCTTATATCGTGGGCTTTATGAAGCGTTATGACGCCGGAATACAGGCCGCGAAAAGATGTGTGGACAACTTGCGGGTATCTGGTCGACTGGGTCGATTACAATATGCGCGGTTTTACGATTTTGCTAAGAGTTATGCCCATACGCCGCCATCTCACAAACGGCCAGAGGAAAGCCGAACGCAACGTTTCGAAACGTGGCCAACTTCACCTGATTGGTTACCAGAACGCTACCGAGAAGCTTATGCAGGTTTCATCAATGCGGCCAGCCATGATGTAAATCTGATAAGATATTTTTTTGGGGATAAGTGGATACTTCGTTATGCAGATGCTCCCTCAACAGGTGCTTTAACAGCGCATTTTCATTACGGCGATGTTCCGGTCTCTTTCGAATACGCTATGAGTGAATCTGGTTTGTGGCAACAGGGCGCTGAGTTTGTCTTTGAAAAAGGGCGCGTTGGTTTGGAAATCCCATCTCCAATGGACACCTTGCATGTTTCCCGGGTCGTCATGGATGATAATTCCGATGGATATGCCCAAGAAATTTTGGATGTTCCCGTTGAATGGTGCTTCAAATCTCAAGCTCAAGCCTTTGTAGACCATCTAACTACGGGCAGTCCTTCCCTAACCAGTGGTGAAGACTGCTTGAGAGATTTGGTCATGACAGAAGCCATTTGGCAGAAAATTATTGAGTAATCCTATGAGCGAAACTCTCATCCATGTTCGAAAAACCTGCCGGTGTTGTGGATCACTAAATATTGAATTAAGCGTCCCCTTGGCAAAGATACCCATTGTTTCGCCTAATGTCGGAATAGACGAAAAAAATATCACAAAGCTGGTTGCTCCCCTTGATAACTACCTTTGTCTTGATTGTGGATTGATCCAGTTGGTTCATGTCGTAGAGCCAGCGCTGATCTACCGAAATTATCTATATCGCACCTCAATTTCCAAAGGACTTGCCGAACACTTTAAGGGAATGTGTAATGATGTATTGTCGCGTCATAGTATGTCGAATGATAGTTTTGTAGTAGAGTTTGGTAGCAACGATGGCACTTTGCTCCGGCACTTTAAGGACGTTGGTATGAGGGTTCAGGGGGTTGATCCAGCAGAAGAGATTGCAAAAGAAGCTAGTTCTAATGGTATCCCAACCTACGCTGACTTTTTTGGGCCTGATGTGGCAAAGAAGATTATCGAAGGTCAGAAGAAAGCGGATTTGATTCTATCCAACAATGTCATGGCAAACATTGATGATTTGTCCCCGATTATTGACGGTATAAAAACATTGATGGCCGATGATGGAGCCTATGTTTTTGAAACACAATATGCTCTCGATGTATTTGAACGGTTTTTGCTGGATGTAATCTACCATGAACACATTTCGTGTTTTTCTGTTCAACCCGTCGTCAAAGCTTTCAAAAAATTTGGCCTGGAAGTTTTCGATGCGGAACGTATCTCCACAAAAGGTGGCTCTATTCGCTTCTGGATCCAGCATAAGAATGGCCCACGGCCTATAGCTGACCGTGTGGATAGTCTTATCGCGCTAGAAAATGAAACAGGCCTCTATGATTTGGCTTATCACAAAAAATTTAGCAATAAGGTGACCCGCCTAAAGAGAAATATACACAGCGAAATCTCGACCATACGGGCAAAGGGGGGCAGCGTCGCAGTATGGGGAACCTCTGTCGGATGTGCAGCCCTTATCCATCAATTTGAGCTGGAAGATAAGATCGATTTTTTTCTTGATGACACCCCTTTGAAAGATCGTCTGGAAGGTCCAGGGTATAATTTGCCTGTTTTTAAGGGGGATGGGGTAATGCGTGAAAAGCCAGACTTGATCATCATTCTTGCTTGGCGTTATGCGCACTTGATTATGCCAAAGCACCAAAACTTTATGGATGCTGGGGGGCGGTTTCTTATACCCCTACCCGATATATCTATTGTTCCCTAGGGTGTGCACATACTGCGAAGATGTAGTGAGCCATTTTATGGTAACCCGTATGAATGACTTCATCGTTCATAGAGAACATAAAGACTGAATGGAAATATTTTTCCATCAAAATTTTGAAATCAGGAGAAGACTTACAGTTTATGTGGCCAAGTTTGCTCCCTTCTGAGGCATAGGACTGAGATTCTAAAGAAGGCATTCCCATAATTAATACCCCGTCTTCGCTCAGACACTTGCAAATGTTGCCAATGAAGGTGTCTTCATCCTTCGCGTCGATATGTTCCAGTACATCAAGTGAATATGCGGCGTCGAATACAACATCCATGGGACCTTCGAGGAAGTTATGCACAACCCCTTCATATGGCCACTCTGGAGTTACCCGCTTGAGTGCGTCCTGAATAAACTCTTCGCAATAATCACTCAAGGTGAGATGTCCGACTTCTTGGAGAATCAATGGTGCGTTGAAGCCATCACCACTACCAACCTCAAGTACCCGCTGGCGACCAGACAGCAGCTTTGAGACGAATTTGTAACGCGACATTGAAAAGACCAGGCGACGCGGATCTTCGATCCATTCCCGGCTTTTGAGTAGCCCCATAGGAACATAGCCGCGTTCTTCGTTGAAATGTATGTTTGGCTGGTTAACCGGGTCTTTCGTACGTCGCGTCATGATACTTCTCTAAAGTGGCGGTATCGGTTGATTGTTGCTCAGATTTCGTCCCGTTGATATCTTCTTCTGTCTAGATAAGCAAATTATTATCTGTTACTAGATCACCTGTCCTTAATCGGAATTTTTTTACAACTTCCTAGGTTGAACTCATGTCCAGGTCTGATGGCGGCCACCTCGATTATTACAAAGAATTTGGTATATCCCCTGTCCGCTATGATTTGTCGGATTTAGGAGCACATTTTGATCGCCGTTCATCCCTTTATAATCAGCTCGGCCTACCGGAAATCGCGTTTCGCGGGTGCCGAGTGCTCGAGGTTGCGCCAGGGTCTGGTCACAACAGCCTCTATCTGGCTCAATCTTGCCCAACATTCCTTGACCTTGTAGAACCCAATCCGGCAGGAATTAAGGACATCCTTGAGACATACAAAAAATACAATTTGCAACGTACAGAACCGGTTTTGCACAAAAAAAAGCTCCAGGAATTTGAACCTACCAGTCTCTATGATGTAGTGATTTGTGAAAATTGGTTGGGGGCGTTGCCTGAAGAGCGCCAACTGATTAAGAAATTGGCAACATTTGTGACCCCCGGAGGCGTAATGGTGATGACCATCGTGCCCCTCAGCGGCTTCATGCCAAACATCTTGCGAAAACTGATGGCAAATCGGATCATTTCCGGCGACATGAATTTCGAAGCCAAGACAGAACTTCTGGTACGCGCTTTTGGCCCCCATCTCTCGACGATCAAAGGCATGACCCGTAGCCATGTTGACTGGGTTAGGGATTGTATGATCAACCCTCACTATCTAAATGTTGCGTTACCATTAGATGTGGTCTTGAAAGATGTCGGTGCCAAGATGGAATTACTCGGAAGCAGCCCTTCCTTTAATACGGATTGGCGATGGTTCAAGAGCCTCTCTGGAGATGCATGGAAATTTAACGAGAATTTTTACAGTAACTATGTTTCACACAGTCATAATTTTGTCGATTACCGTTATCTGTATCCTGCTCGAACAGCTACGAAAAACGAACATATTGATGGGCTGTGCAACCAACTACATGATGCTGCCTTAAAGATGGAAAGACATCTGTGTGAAGGGCATAGTTGGGCACAGGCCAACCCATCACAGGTTCTGAAACTGGTTGAGGAAATAGCGAAAGAACTTTTAGAGATCTCACCACATTTTTCAGATGCACTGACAGAGGCAGGTGAAGCCCTGGCTGCTGACAGCCTTGATGTGACCAATATTGCAAATCAAAAATACTTTAATGCGCTATTTGGACGAGAAACAGTTTATGTATCCTTCACCCGCCGTAAAGACCCTGTGTGAAAAATCGTGACAAATTTGTCCTCAGTCCACATTGGCATAGACCTTGATAATACCCTCATTGACTACAGTCCGGTATTTAGCTCTGTTGGTATAGAGTTGGGTCTACTCCCGAACCATATGGGTGATGCCAATAAGGCAAGTGTACGTAGTTTTATGCGATCCAAAGACACTGGGGAAAAGGATTGGATGAAATTGCAAGGGCAGGTTTATGGTCGCTACCTTGAACAAGCAAACCTGATGGCAGGCGCCCAGCAGACTTTGCTTGAACTCCGAAGAAGGGGACTAACCGTTTCCATTGTAAGCCATAAGACCCAGTTTGGGCATTATGATGAGCAAAAAATTGATCTGCGCAAAGCTGCACTACAGTGGCTTGAAAGGCATCAGGTCTTTGCCGACACCGGCTGGGGAATAAGCCAGCAGAATGTTCACTTTTTGCCAACGCGCGATGAAAAAATAGCCCGTATCCGTGAAATTGGCTGCACAGTCTTCATTGATGACCTACCTGAAGTTTTGGCGCATTCAAACTTTCCCAAGGGTGTATGCCGAATTTGGTTTTCAAGGGATATTGAGGAAATGCAAATTTCTGGCCTAAGAGGTTATGCCAGTTGGTTAGATATTCGTAACCACATACTGAGATCCCTCACAAAGGATCGGCAAGAATGACATTGGAAACCCAACTTCTAGTAGAGGCATCAAAAGCATCTCAAAAATTATTGGGCGGCCCTCCCGAAAACATCTCTCCCATAACAGCAGGGGCCAACAGTCGGATCTATAAAGTCGGTTATCAAGGTATTTCATATGCCCTGAAACGCTACCCTTTGACAAACCCCGACGACCCCCGGGATCGCCAAGGTTGTGAACGACGCGCCTTGGAATTGATGATTGCAGAGGGTATTTCCACAGTACCCCATTTTATTGTGTGTGATCAAAACACAGGCTACTCATTACTGGAATGGATCGATGGCGGAGAAGTTTCGCCTGTTGAGGATCACCACATAGTCCAGGCTGGAAAATTTATTCAGCAAACCGCACTCTTGCCTTGTAATGAACACACGATGAAGTTCCCTTTAGCAAGTGAAGCTTGCTTGTCTGGGAATGAGGTTTTGCGACAGGTAGCGACACGCCGTCAAAGATTAATCGATATAGCCAAAGACCAGCCAATCCTGGCAGATTTTTTTACCGATGGTTTTACTAAGGTTCTCGACAACTGTATTCGTTCATCTCAGACCCAAGCATCTAGAAATAATATTGATATGGGGTATGTTCTCGATCAGAAAAACCGTCGCCTGATTCCTGCTGATTTTGGATTTCACAATTCCTTGCGTTTGAAAGATGGCAGTCTTCGCTTTATTGATTTCGAGTATTTCGGTTGGGATGATCCGGTTAAGTTAAGTGTAGATTTTTTGATTCACCCAAGCGTAAATTTGACGAGACCTCAATATGAGATTGTTCTCTCAGCACTTAACAGGGCATATATTGCTGTACCAGATTTCAAAGCTCGATTGAAGGCTTGGACACCTATGTTTATTGCTCGTTGGGCGCTAATAATGCTGAACGTCTTCCTGCCTAGTTATCAAAAGGCACGTGCACACATAGAGATTTATGCAGACCTTGATTTCGCAAAAAAAAACCAAATTGAAAAGGTAACCAACTTCCTACAAACCCACTCGAAACAATGGGGAAGCTAGGATCACAATGGATAAAAATAGACATGCAATATAACACTCCTGATCTCGATGACAGATCAAAATATCTCCGATCACTCGTCGTGCGTGGTTTAAAGGGCGGCAACCGTGGTCATGTCGGATCGTCCATGTCTCCGATTGAGATTCTGCGTGTTCTCTATGATGACGTCATGCATTATGATCCCCAAAATCCTGCGATGAAAAAACGTGACCGTTGCATCTTATCAAAGGGTCACGGATGTTTAGCTCTTTATGCCTTGTTAGCAGACAAGAGATACTTTCCGGTTGAGGAATTAGACCGCTTTTGTCATCGGGACGGTATTTTGGGTGGGCACCCTGAACAAAATAAAGTTCCCGGAGTAGAAGCATCCACAGGAGCACTTGGACACGGGCTTTCCATTGGCGTAGGTATGGCTCTGGCAGCCCGGATGGATAGGCGTGATAGTCGTGTTTTTGTGACTATGGGCGATGGAGAAATTAATGAAGGTTCCGTCTGGGAAGCCGCAATGTGTGCAGGTAAACATAAACTGAGCAATTTGATTGCTATTATCGACTATAACAAAATTCAGTCCGCTGGCCTCACCCGGGACATACAGGACCTAGAACCCCTCGCCGATAAGTGGACTAGCTTTGGTTTTGCGGTAGAAGAAGTCGATGGCCATAATATAGAAGCATTACGGGCAGTTTTCGCACGTACCCCATTTAATTTAGAAAAACCCACCGCCATTATTGCTCACACAATAAAAGGCAAGGGTATTCCTTTTGCCGAAGGAGACCCAAAATGGCATCACCATTCCAGGTTTGCTCCTGAAATTTTCCAGAAAATGAATGATGCTTTGGGGGTTAGCAATGCGTAAGGCTTGTATAAACAAAGTACATGAACTCGCCCGAAATGATCCCCGTGTAGTGTTTATTGGATCAGATTTAAGCCCCGGATTATTAGATGAGATGAAAGCCGAGATGCCGTTACGCCACTATATGGAAGGCATTGCCGAGATGAACGTGGTCGGTATGGCTGCGGGGATGGCCTTGGATGGTTATATTCCTTTCGTTAATACAATTGCGACATTCTTGACTCGTCGTTGTTATGAACAAGTGGCGTTAGATGTTTGCTTACATCGTTTACCTGTTCGGTTAATCGCCAATGGCGGTGGGGTCGTATATGCTCCTCTCGGGCCGACACATTTGGCTGTTGAAGATATTGCCATTATGCGCGCCTTGCCAAATATGACTGTGGTGGCTGTAAGCGACCATGAGGAGATGAAACGTCTCATGGATGTAAGCCTGGAATGGCCAGACCCCATTTATATCCGTTTGGGCAAGGGCGGCGACCCAGTTGTCAGTGATCCAGACAATGGTTTTACTATTGGTAAAGGCATAATGCTGCGAGAAGCCGATAAAGCCCAAGTACTTATTGTATCTACTGGTGTCATGACAGGACGCGCCCTCACTGCAGCTGAAAGTCTTTCTCCTGAAGGGTACGAGTGTGATGTCTTGCATATGCACACCATCAAGCCATTGGATCGAAAGCTTCTTCTTCAACGCGCGTCCCAAGTAAAAACTGTTATTACTATAGAAGAACACAGCGTTATAGGCGGCCTAGGTTCGGCTGTCGTTGACTGTCTTGTCGAGGGCCCGTTATCCACCATTCCGATAATCAGGAAAATAGGTTTGCCCGATAAGTTTATGGAAAATTACGGAGTGCAAGATGATCTTTTGGAAATTCACGGTTTACAACCAAAAGCTATCGCGCAATTCATCCGCGAAACTCTGTAGGGATTGAGTAACCATGCGTATAAATGACTTTACCAGTGGGCGAGATGTCGTACTTGAAGAGGAATTCCTCAAAAATGGTTATGTAATAATTCCTGTAGAAAACCGAGAAGGTCTCGATGACATCTGGCAACTTATCGCTGATACCACCAGCGAGACAATCGGCCGGCCATTTGACGAAGACCCCGGACATTTACTCAACAACATTCATGAATACCTTGACGTTGAGAACCTCAATGCCCTGCGCTTGGCTGTTATAAGCAAGCTACGTAATACACCCTGGTTTCGGCCTACATATTATTCGCTAGCCCGTGAGGCACTCTCGAGGTTGGTCGGGAATGAACTGGCTATGCAAAGAGGGGTTGGATTGAGCGTACAACTTCCTAACGATGATAGCTCTTTACTTCCTATCCATGCTGATGTCTGGGATGGAGATTCCCCATTCGAACTCGTTGCTTGGTTACCTCTAGTTGATTGCTATGCAACAAAATCTATGTACATCGTTCCGTCAGAGGTTAACACCCCCTTTCAAGGGTCAATGAAGCAGTACCAAGACGGCAGTGCAGAAGATTTGTTTCAGGCCGTTGAGAAAGATGTTCTGTTTTTGGATGTCCCTTATGGTTCCATTTTGCTTTTTAGTCAGACATTGATGCATGGTAATCGCCTAAATGTCGAAAAAGAAACCCGCTGGACAATGAATTGCCGATTTAAGAGCCTGATGTCACCATTCTCTGACAAAAAACTGGGCGAGTTCTTTGAACCCATAACGATGCGACCTGCAACACGTATGGGGATCCAATACAAGCTACCGGAGGGGTTCAATGAATAAGCGTAAAGGTTACCGGGGTTATATCGGTTCCCGCCCTTATCGCGGTGATCGTACCCCCCAGCATGTACAAAATCTTGTTGTTCGCGATTATTGCCAGCGCAATAGTTTCAATTATCTATTAAGCGCAACCGAATACGCCATGTCAGGTAGTTACATAATGTTAAGTGAAACTCTACATGAAGCCCCAACAATCAACGGTGTCGTGCTCTATTCGATATTCATGTTACCTAAACGTCAAAAGCGCCGACTTGATATCTGCCGTCAGTTTTTGAAACAAGGCGCAAGCCTGCATGGTGCATTGGAGAACGTAGCAATCACAAATGAATACGACCTTAAGAAAATCGATGAGATGTTGATGCTCAATGAAGTAGTCATTCATTCATAGAATTCGTTTATGAATTTTGAACTTTACTCAACTTTTATAAACAGGCCACCCTTAAAACAAATTACTACCTTGTTGACGCGGATCAAGGCTGTGAATTTTGTTGTCGTATATAGCCAAAAGCTTAATACAAGAAAACAATACTCAGAACTGTTTCTTACTTTGATGTCGAAATATCAAATTACAGTGGACGATGCAAAACAATGGCAATTCCAGATAGGCGTTACAGTAATTTAAAACCCTTTATGTTTCCTAAGCAAATCTCAGCATTACGAGAAAAACGTTTAGAAGCTCCCGTTCACGTCCGAATTAAGCCAACCAACCACTGTAATCATAGTTGCTGGTACTGCGCCTATCGGTGCAACGATCTTCAACTAGGTGATGATATGGATCTATCGGACAGCATACCAACATCCAAAATGTATGAAATAATCGATGATATTGTCTCAATGGGTGTCAAAGCCGTAACCTTCTCTGGCGGAGGAGAACCTTTAATATACAAACCATTACCTGAGTGCATAGAAAAACTGGCTGTCGGTGGTGTTCGGGTTGCAGCCTTAACCAACGGATCAAATCTCAAAGGACGCATGGCGGAAGCGTTTTCCCGCCATGCCACATGGCTTCGCGTGTCCTGTCTCTTATACACATCTCCGAGCCCA
>OJDH01000348.1_pt1 | contig 23096 bp, 21 predicted proteins | sample 1592761 | NCBI WGS metagenome assembly OJDH01 (sample SAMN05416855, study PRJEB24817) | seawater metagenome | isolation source: Sea water | place: Canada:Atlantic | collected 2013-11
TACGAGATCAGCCTCGGTCTCGTGGGCTCGGAGATGTGTATAAGAGACAGGGTGAGCAGGCCGAATTTTTCGCCAAATCCTTCGAAGTAATAGGTGCTGAAGATTTCCTGGAAACCGTCGATGGTTTCCTGGCCGATGCCAACGGCGATATCCGGGTCTTCGTGCAGGATCGGCAGCAGGGATTGCGCGAATTGGGACAGGTTCCAATGGGCGATAGAGGGTTGTTTGCCCCAAGCGTAACGCCCGGCGTGATCGATTGAACTAAACACCGTGCCAGGATGGTAGGTATCCATAAAAGCGCAGGGACCAAAGTCGATAGTCTCACCCGCGATTGACATGTTGTCGGTGTTCATGACGCCGTGGATAAAGCCGACCTGCATCCAACGCGCAATCAGACGGGCCTGTTTGTCCATTACAGCCTCGATCAGGGCGCGGTAGGGTTGATCAGCTGATGCTGCCTCTGGGTAGTGGCGGGCGATGATATAATCGGCGAGGGTTTTGGTGGCTTCGGTGTCCTTACGGGCGTAGTGGTATTGGAAAGTGCCTACCCGGACGTGACTTTGAGCTATGCGGGTAAAGACAGCACCAGGAAGAGGCCCTTCTTCACGAAGGATTTTTTCGCCGGTTTCAACAGCGGCGAGGGCGCGGGTGGTCGGGATACCGAGCGCAGCCATGGCTTCGCTGACGATGTATTCACGCAATACCGGACCAAGCCAGGCGCGACCATCACCACCGCGGGAATAGGGTGTACGACCTGATCCCTTTAGGTGGATATCTCTGCGGATACCATCTGTCCCAATGGTTTCTCCAAGCAAGATCGCGCGGCCATCCCCCAGCCTTGGCGACCAACCGCCAAACTGATGCCCGGCATAAACCATCGCCAGAGGCGAAGCGCCTTTTGGGATTGTATTCCCTGCGAAAACGTCTGTTGCTTCGACTGTCTCAAGCTCAGTTGGATCAATCCCTATAAGCTCGGCAAGGGCAGTGTTCACCTTGATCAGCTTTGGCGCCGCCACAGACTTTGGATCCAGCCGGGTATAGAACTGTTCTGGCAGGGTGGCGTAGCTATTATCAAATGGGATTTTCATAAAGGGGTACCGAGCTTTGGTTTATATTTCAGCTTTAAGGTAGGCACTGTAATCTCCTGCGACAAACGGAAAATGATTTTGTGGCTTTATGTTTAGGAAACAAGTTTTGTTGTTTAGGAATTAACCGCCTTAAGTACGCCTTCTTTAGGTGTAAAAAATTGTTTATGGGTGAAATCAGATAATTTTTTAGGTTTGATAAATGAAGTGCTTAGTAGGGTTTCCCTTTTTGCTTGTTAGTACTGTGCCCGCTTTGGTTTCAGCAGGAACTCCTGTAAGTAAGCTTGCTTGTTCTATTGAGGATTTTTCCGTTCTGAAAAGGGTGGATGTTTCTGAATTAGATAAGGAAGATTTAACTCTTCTTGATCAATCAACTGAAGGGGCTGGGATTGAGGTCTATCGTAGAGAAGGGACCTTGCTGGTCATAAAGACTGTTTTCTATGGGGAGCTTGGTAAAACCAGTTTTCGCTTTTATTTTTCGCCTAACGATCCAGAGTATTATTCTGTTCAACTAACCGAACATCACTATACAGGTCATGTTATGAGTGGTGATGTGAAAACTGCCTCTACAAGTCGCTATGACTTTGTTGTTTGTGGTAAAGAAGAAACAGGGTTTCTAACTTCTGAGGAAGTTGAAAGTGCAAGAACAAAAGCGCGGGATATCTTGGAGATAATTAAAGCTGAATTAAAGTAATTTAGGAACACAGAATTGGTTCGAGAAAACTGCAATTACAATCCAGATCTCTCTACGGATGTGGATCTGACGATTAAGCGGGCGGAGCATGCGGGGCTAAAGTTGGCGATAATTGGCCGATCGATCGCACTTGTATTACTTGGGCTATGGTTGGTGTTTTCTCGCCTCAACACCAACCCTGATACTGCTGCCAATTTTGCCTTGTTGGTTGGGACCTTTCTTGTCCTCGGTCTGATGCATTTTTCGATCATCGGGACTCGTTTGGATCGATTTTGGATCAAGTATCTCTTTGTGACACTGGACATAGGTATTGTTTCAGGGCTGATTGCGACCCAACCGCTTTTTGCGACAGCGGATCTTCCGGCGGTGATGATATTTCGCAGTTCAATGCTCTCGTTTTATTTTGTAATTCTGGGGGTGTCGGCAGTTAGTTTTTCACCTCCTCTTGTACTTTGGTCTGGTTTTATCGGCGCGGCTGGTTATCTCTCGGCCTATGCGGCAGCTGTGCTTCAGGATGGGTATGTCATGGATTGGGCTGATCTGCCTTCGAACCCAACTTCGCAAAATGTCATAGACGTGGTTCTTAATCCGTCCTTTGGTGGCACGGGAAGTCGGATACAAGAAGGCATCATTTTGGTTGTCGTGGCATTATTAATCGCGATCGTCATGCATCGGGCCCAAAACACACTTCGAGAAAAAATTACTGCCGAGCGCGACCGCCAATCCATCACCGGGATTTTTGGTCGCTTTGTGCCTGAACCTATTGTCGATGCCATGATCGCGGATCAGGGGTTGCTAGAACCGATAGAGCGCGAAGCCACTATTCTTTTTACCGATATCGTTGGTTTTACCAACCTGACTGAACGCCTGGGGCCTAAAAAAACCGTCGAGATCCTCAACAGTTATTTTGACGAGATGACCGGGATCGTGACGGATCACGGTGGTATTGTCGCAAGCTTTCATGGGGACGCCATTTTGGCGATATTTAACGTGCCGCTGGAAAACCCTGACCATGCCGATCTTGCTCTAAAGGCAGCACAGGAAATGCTGGCGAGGGTAGGTGCTCAAAGTTTTGTTGGTGAAAAGCTTTCCATCCGTATCGGTATCAATAGTGGTTCGGTTATTGCTGGGAACGTTGGAGGCGGGGGCCGCCAGAGCTATACGGTTTACGGCGATGCGGTAAACCTTGCCTCACGCCTCGAAGCACTGGCCAAGGAACAAGGAGTGTCGCTGCTGGTATCAGAATATTCTGTCAAGAAGTTAGCTGATCAATCAAAGTTGGTGAGTGTCGGGACGACAGCTGTTCGTGGACAAAGCAAACCTGTGGATATTTATACATGGGGTCCCGGCTTAGACGCGAATTAAGCATAATTCTTTATATGGATTTTGTGTAAAGAAACTGTTCAACATTATTGTGATACAATCCCGATATAATAATATTATATACAATAAGTAATTGAAATTATTGTGAGATCTTTATTTTTGTGTCGTCACTAAACTTTCTTGGGTGAGACGTAGTCAGTATTTGGATCTCTTTAGAATGTCAATCAGGGGATCGATAGATGACGATACGTAACAAGCTCATGCTCTTAATTTCTGTACTGCTGAGTGTCACGATATTAATTGCGGGAACAATCAGCTATCTCCAGACCACAGAGTTGGTGTCAAAACGACTTTATAACAATGAGCTTCCAGCAACGGTCTCGTCGATCCGAAATGATATCGAGAAAAAATTAAACGTTTATCTGACGACTTCTTTTGCAGTGGCAGATAATACCTTTGTTCTCGATTGGTTTGCTCAAGGGGAACCCGCAGAAGGCTTGGCGGGATGGCAAGCTTATGCAGCGCGGGTCCAACAGAGAACCAAGGCTTTTAATGTGTCGCTGGTCTCCAATGTTAGCCGAAAGTATTACGATCAAGAGGGCTATAACGAAGGCGCGAGCGGGGCGATAAAGTTCTGGTTTGATGCCTTTATTGACAGCAATCAACCTTATGAAATGGTCCTGGATAAAAACGAGACCACAGGCAACAAATGGAAAATGTTTACCAATGTCAGGGTTGATGTCGGGGGCAAGCTTGCTTCTGTGGGACTTGGAGTTGGAGCAGAAGAGCTTGCCAAAGACATCGCCAATATCAAGGTCGGCAAATCTGGTTATGTTTATCTGACCACGGCTGATGGCACTATCAAACTTCACAGAGACGCCGAACTTATCGGCAAGGAAAATATCAACAAGGCCGTTGGTATATCAGAGGTCGCTGGAAAACTTCTGACGGTATCCTCCTCAGAGGGCGAAAGCGGGGTTAATCTTGCCAACTATATGGGTGCTAATGGTGAGATGATCGTTGGAGCTTCTTGGATCCCCTCTATTCAATCCTTTGTTATTGTTGAAGTTCCAGCCATAGAAATTTTTGGCGAAATTACCCAGTCTATGACCGAGATCGCCTTGATTGTTCTGGTTATTCTTATTGCCGCTGTTTTTGTTGTCTTCTTGATTGCTCGGCAGATATCTTCACCGATCAACAAGATTACTGCAGTTGTCGGTGAGTTGACCCAAGGCAATACGAATGTTGAAGTTCCTGCCCAGGAAGGTAAGGACGAGATCGGTGCGATAGCCAGAGCCGTTGAAGTTTTTAGGCTTGGTATCATTCAGAACATGAAACTTGAAGAAGAGCAAAAGGGGGCTGCTGAGCGCAACGAAGCTGAAAAACGCAAACTTATGGCACAAATGGCAGAAGATTTTGAAAGCAGTGTTGGGTCGGTGGTTGATTTTGTCTCTAACGCCGCATCAGAGCTCAATGAAACCGCGCAATCTATGTCAGCTATATCTGAACAAACCCGCGCTCAGGCTTCGACGGTTGCCTCGGCCTCTACCGAGGCTTCTGCTAATGTGCAAACCGTGGCTGCGGCTACCGAAGAGTTGACGGCATCGAGTAATGAAATCAGTCAACAGGTATCACAGTCTGCCACCGTGGCCAGAGAGGCAGTTGATCAGGCTACCCACTCGAAGGATAATATTAGTGAGCTTATCAAGGCGGCGGAAAAAATTGGTGAGGTTGTCAGCCTGATTACCGACATCGCGGAGCAAACCAATCTGCTGGCGCTAAATGCCACGATTGAGGCGGCGCGTGCAGGCGATGCGGGTAAAGGCTTTGCTGTTGTGGCCAGTGAGGTTAAAAACCTAGCCAACCAGACCGCCAAGGCAACCGATGAAATCCGTGGTCAGGTTGAGGGCATCCAGTCTTCTACGCAGCTTGCTGCTGGTTCGATTGACAGCATCAGTGTAACCATTCAGCAGATTGATCAAATTGCATCGTCTGTTGCGGCAGCGGTCGAAGAACAAACCGCTGCAACTCAGGAAATTGCCCGCAACGTGGATCAGGCCGCAGCCGGAACCCGGGAAGTGTCTTCAAATATCAGCGGTGTAACCGAAGCATCAGGCGAAGTGGGGAAAGTTTCCAACCAAGTCCTTAATGCCGCTAGTGAGCTTGGAACCAACTCTGATCGTCTGAAACAGGAAGTGGCGAAATTCCTCACCCAAATCAGAACTGGCACCTAAATTTTAAAGGCGCAAGTAAGAATTCTATTTCGTAGGCAAGGTTATTTCGACTTGAAAGCCGTTGTTATTCTCAAGTTTTAGCTGCCCGTTATGGATACGAATAACGGCGGCAACCAAGGATAAACCTAGTCCGTTTCCGGGGAGATTTCTGCTTGATTCAACCCGGTAAAAACGCTCAAGAACCTTTGATTGTTCGGCCTCAGGAATACCTGATCCTTCATCGTGAATAACAACCTTTGCGCCAGTTTCACTTGGGGAAAGATCTATGGTTATGGTGCTGTCTGCGGGGCCGTATTTCAGGGCGTTGTCGAGTACATTTGAGAAGCATTGAGTAATCAAATCACGATCCCCAAGAACTGTTAAGTCTTTCAGTTTGTCTTGTAGGACTATTTTCTGACCTTTGTCCTCGGCGATTGGCTCATAAATATCGATCGCATCTTCTATGAGGTCGCTGAGCGATATTGCCTTGAAGTTGGTCTCAAGTTCTCCGGTTTCCAAACGGGTAATACTTAAAAGTGCGGCAAAGGTGATGAGGAGCTGGTCAACTTCGGATATCGCCGCTTCGACATGCTTTCTGTTGCTTCCATTTTCGGCGAGAGGCAGCAGTCTTTCCAAGCGCCCGTGTAGTCTTGTTAGCGGGGTTCGGAGGTCATGGGCAATATTATCGGTGACGTGGCGGATCCCGTCCATCAAGGTTTCAATGCGATCGAGCATACTGTTGAGAGTATGCGCCATGACATCAATTTCATCACTGGTCTTGGAAACAGGGATACGCTTGGAAAACCGCCCAAGCATGATTTCCGAACAGGTGGTGTTGATCAGAGTAAGACGTTTTTTCAGACTTTTATGCAAGATGATACCGGCTATGATCCCGCCAGAGAGGCTGAGAAGTAAGGCACCCAGAAACACCAAGAAGACTTGGTCTTCCAGTTCTTCTTCCTTGAAAGTGTCGAGGCCCAGCAACAGATGATATTGTTCCCCAAGGCTGACACTTAAGAACTTGAACTCTACGGGGGTGTCACTCTCGTCTTCCACCTCTGTCCAACCAGGGGTTTTTGGAACTTCTTCGGGCCAGGAAGAGATGTTACCCGATAACTTGTTATAATTAGCATCCGTTAAAAGATAGATTTTGGTGTTCGAGTTTTCCTGTTCTGTACGGCGTTTGATTAATTCTTGAACAAGTTGAATGCCACCGAGTTCATAGACATCGCTCAGATCCTCGCTCTTGGTTTGTAAGCGGGTGTCTATCTCCTTTTCCATAAAGTGTTCCGAAGTCTCTGAAACAAAGCCTTCAAAAGCAAAGGTTGTGATAATAAAGATGCTGCCAAAACTGAGGGCAAATTTTAGAGCTAGGGAGAGGCGAGGTATGGTGAGTTGAGGCAGTTTAATCTTCACGGATACAATACCCCGCGCCCCGGATGGTATGAATGAGTTCGGTTGGGAAATCTTTATCGATTTTATTGCGCAATCGGCTCATATGAACATCAATGACATTGGTCTGCGGGGCAAAATTATAATCCCAGACCTGCTCAAGCAATATGGTGCGCGTTACCACTTGGCCCGCGTGGCGCATCATAAATTCCAGCAGTTTGTATTCTTTGGGCTTGAGGTCGATCTCTTTACCGGCACGGGTTGCTTTGCGGGAAAGCAGGTCTATTTTTAACTCCCCCACCACCAGTTCGGTTTCACCCCCGGTGGGCAGGGTGCGTTTCAAGAGGACATGAACCCTGGCTACCAATTCAGCAATGGAGAAGGGTTTGACCATATAGTCATCGCCGCCAGAGCGCAGACCGTCAATGCGATGGCGCACTTCACCCAGCGCAGAGAGTACAAGCACAGGCGTCATCACATCGGTGGAGCGTAAGGTTTTCAATACGGACAGGCCATCTTTCCCGGGGAGCATTCGATCCAGGATGATGATGTCATAATCTTCGTTTGCGGCCATGTATAGGCCTTCACGGCCATCGTGAACGGTGTCGGTGATGAAGCCAGCCTCCTTTAGGGCTTGGGACACGAAGTCAGCGACTTCGTGATCATCTTCTATTATCAGCGCCCGCATTTATGAATTTCAGTCCTTGCTTGTTTCACTCTGACATAGAGCCTCGATCAGCCTTGTGAGAGCTGATTATAGTTTCGTTATTCTCAGCGGATATTAACATGGGAAATAGCGAAATAAACAACATGAACAAAAATTTAGAATTCAGCCACCCTAGAGAAAGATAGCGCGCTTTAAATTGCCCTTGATTAAATGAGATCGGCCATGAGATCGCCTGTGAGGTGGTCAGTGAGGTGGTCAGTGAGGTGGTCAGTGAGGTGGTCAGTGAGGTGATCTGGGAGGTGACCTGCGAGGCGGCCAGTTAATTGGGAAAGATCTCCTTCCAATTTTCGATCAATTTCTGGCCACTTCGCGGGCTCTTTATACAAATTAGAGGGTTTAAGAAGCGCACATGATCAAGAAACGGAAATTCAGAACATTTTTTTCTTTATCTGTAATCCCTGTTGCCGTGTTGGGGGGCCTTAATTTTGAAACTGTGAGGAGTTTCTGCATCCAAAACTATCTCGGACTGATTAAAATGCCTTTGCTGGTGGGAGAACTGTCTGATCCACCAAAATATTTTGCACAAAACAATGCCAGGATCTTTGACGAAGAGGCAGGTGTCCTTCGTATTAAAAAAGGGGTGTGGAATATCGATCATCCTATAATTCTCGATGGACCTCTGACTATTTCCCCAGGAACGATCCTCAACTTTGGGCCAAACAGCTATATGATTGTAAGAGGAACTTTAACCGCTTTAGGTTCTAAGCTGGCTCCGATAACGATACAGGGACAAACAGGACGGCTTTGGAAAGGGATCTACGTTTATGAGGCTGATAGTACTTCTAAGCTCGAAAACGTTTATATTTCGGATACGAAAGCCCTGGTCGATGGGTATCTACAGTTATCCGGCGGGGTGACCTTTTATAAGTCGGATGTCACGATTGATAATTCGGTCTTTAAAGGCTCTCAGGCTGAGGACGGTTTGAACATTATCAGCTCTGAATTTGCCCTGACAAATACTCGGTTTGAAGATATGCGCTCTGATGCTCTCGACAGCGATTTTTCCCAAGGCACCATTAAATCTAGTAACTTTAACACCATCGGCGGCGATGCCATTGATTTCTCTGGCTCCAAGAGTTGGGTTGAATATCCCCACATCTATAATGTCCGAGACAAGGCTATTTCGGCAGGGGAAAATTCTATCATCAATGTTCTCGGTGGTTATGTGAAATCTGTGGGGGTTGCTGCGGCCTCTAAGGATGGCAGTGTGGTGGATATCGCCGATACCCGGATTGAAGACGTCTTGCTCTTTGGCCTAATGACCTACGTCAAGAAACCATCGTACAGCTTTCCAACCCTTAACGCCTATAACCTTTCCTGGGGGGAAGATGTGTCTAAGCTGGCATCTAACAACTGGATCCGACAGGCGGGCACGGTTTTGACAATAGATGGGGTAAAAGTTCCCGAGAAAAATCTCGATGTAAAAGCTCTCTACAAAGGGGTGGTGATGTCTAAGTGATGCCCAAGTGATGGCTGGTGCTTCTTTGTGTGTATGAGAGTTCTTTGGCAAAGTTAGGAGGAATGGATATGCAAATATCAGTTACCAACCGTTCTTTTCTTGTGTTGATTTTGTGGGGGGCATTTTTTGTTATCCCGTCGGCTTTAAACATTCCGCCCCTTATGAGAAATACAGATCAGATAATAATATGTTGTCAGCAGTCCGCCGATATAGGTTCATCAAGTGAGATTATCTCAGAAAAACTAGAAGAAATGATATCTGAAGATCAGGTTCGTGAGGTTGCCGAAAGTCGTACGGGTGGTAAACCTGTTGAAGTCTCTTATGTTGCTATAGGTAAACAACTGTTTTATCGGGTAAAAACCATCACCCCGAATTCCGGGCAAACATACTTAACAGGAATTGATGCAAAAACAGGAGAGATCCTCTTTAGCGATGAAGTCTGGTGGTTAATCGAATTGTTTCGCTTATAGCATTTTTAATAACTGCTCGCGGGCTTCCATTAAAACAAACCCGAGCAGGTTTTCTCCTCTCCTAAGTTGGGGATTTTTCGCTCTGGGATCATCTAAAACTTCATTTAATAAGAGGTTATTGATTGCTGAGGTGGTAACCTTGTAAAAGAGGAAGCAAATCCTGATGGTTGATGCTCAGGGCATGTGCCGAAATTTTAATTGGCGTGCTTTGGGGACTGGGGTTTAGCCAGTTTAACGCCCGTATCAAGATGTTACATTTTTGGTTATAATGTTGAGGATTTTTGACGTCGATTAATATAATTTTAGACATTCGAAATGATGTTCTGTGGATCGCCGTTATTTCGCCCCAGGGGATAAAGCCAAAATTTACCCCGTTTGAATTCACTCTCAGCCCGTCATTGTTAATGATCAATCCGGGAGTAGAGGTTAGTAACATCTTAAATCCAATAAATCCGCACCCGACAGTGGAAATAATGCAAATCAGTGCAATACCAAGAGCAAGGTATTGTTGAGGATTGGTTAGCTCAGCCAAAGAACGATCGAGGAGCTTAAGCCCCAAGGCGGCAAACACTCCTGCAGCAACAATCAATAGTACTGCCATTACCTTGCTGAAATGAATTACTTTTTCCCCATTCTGGGTCATGTTTGTTGGCCTTTAACTCTATGGGGGGGCTATAAAATCGATGATTTTTAAATGCTAAAATTCGCAGGGATGGTGCCGTGAGCAGCGGGAAAGGGCAATGTTAAATTGCTATTACATTCAATCTTTTTGAATCGTCTTATAGGGAAGTAAAAGAAAAATTCTTGACATAATACCAAAAGGTACTATTTTAAATGATACCAAATAGTATTGCATTGAGAGTTAACATGAAAAACCGTAATTCATACATACTTGGTTTAAGCGTACCTTTGTTATTGGGCCTTTCAGCTTTAGCCGATCCTATAACGCCTCTTCCTATTACAGCTATTCAGGCCTCACATCTGGATTGGCAGGTCACTGGTGAGGGTGTGGCTTTTGCAGCGCTTAGGGGGGATCGTTTTGTTGAGCCCTATATGGCGATGGTTCGCTTACCTGCGGGACTGGTTAGCCCACCCCACACTAAATCGACCAATATGTTCGGCGTGGTGTTATCGGGCACGATGTATCACGTTCCCGCTGGAGAAGATCAGGCTAATGCGGTTCCGTTATCAGCGGGGTCTTATTATCAAATCCCGGCTGGTCTGGCGCATGTAAGTTCCTGTGTTTCTAAAGAAGAATGCATCACTTTTCTCTATCAGGATGGCAACTTCGACTTTCTGCCCGTAACTGAGCAGCCAAATACGGTAACACCAATTTCGGGGGAGGCTCCATAATGACCTCGCATGTCCAAGAGACTTTTAAGGCTCTGGCTGATCCTACCCGGCGTATGATCCTGACCCATTTAAGCAAAGGGGACATGACCATAGGAGAAGTAACCGATCATTTTGATATGACCCGGGCGGCGGTAAAAAAGCACCTGACCATCCTGGAGGATGGTCAACTGATTTCCGTTCATACCCACGGGCGTGAGCGTATCAATCGGTTGGAACCGGAGGGTTTGAAAACTGTTTCTGAATGGATCGGCTACTTCGACCAATTCTGGGATGATCGTCTGGGTGCCTTGAGGGCAGCTGTCGAAGGTGATCAAGCACGCCAAGATAAATCACTTAAGGGAAAAGGCTAATACAATGAGCAGTTCAACCATCAACAAGACCGTTTTTTTCAATGCAACCCGCGATACTGTGTGGTCCTATTTGACCGAGAAAGATAAGATCGCTCAGTGGTTCCATCCTCCCAGAATGGACCTGAGCGCGGGTGAAGCCTATGAACTGGTGCAAACCGCAGATGATGGCACTGAGCAAATGATGTGCTGGGGTACGGTTTTGGAAATGTCAGCACCAGAGAAAATGGTGTGGTCCTTTACCGTCAAGCCGCTCAATGGCTCCCTGACAACCGTGATCTGGACCCTGGAAGAAGTTCTCTGCGGCACAAGACTAACCCTCAAACACGAGGGCATCGAAGCCGCCGCCGGAGAAGCCGCCATGGGACTTCTTATGGCACTGGATGCGGGCTGGGACGAACATTTAGCCGTCTTTAGGAAGGCGTTTGCTTAGAGGGGAAATTGTATGTTACTCTGACTTATAGAGATAAACATGTGATAAAAAGGGTACTATTTCACCCTTTTCTTCTCTTTTGTACTTGATAGATCTGTCTACGACAGATCTCATATCACATACCAAGTTACCGAAACCCTATAGAGCACCTTTTCCAATTAACCTAGTCAGTTTCTGATCATGTATCATGCACTGTCTAGTGATTTGGATCTGTTCATATAAAGTTTGTGTTTTGGCTTCGGAAGCAAAGCCCAAACGTGCCTTTTCAAGCGTTATTTTGTCGACAGGATCTACTTGATATTGTTTTACGACGCGGGTTAAAAACTGAGAGTAACCGCTAATGCTGTGGGCTATATGACGGATTTTAATATCTTTTTTAATTCTTAAGGTACCAGCAGCCATCACAATTGCCACAGTGACTGTTGGCATTACACATTTCCACAAGCTATTCATTCCGCCTGGATACGCATCGAGTTCGCAACGACGTTGATCAGAAGCATTGGCGCATATTTGGCCATATTTACCATTGTTTTTGAAATAGTTATAAAAATGCTCAACAGCGGGCTCTGAAGCTGTATCTTGAATAAACAGGGCTCCAACTTCGACAGCTTCTTTACTCGCTCCATGTGTATCGGCCTTTGTCAGTTTCCCGGTTGTATTTTGCGGTACGGCAGTTGCCCCGGTTTGACATCCAGCCAATATTACGCTCATCAAAAATAGTAAAGTGCTTTGACCCAATCTTCCTAGTTTATTCATTCTGTATCTAGCCCTTATGCACAATCTAAAGTTTAGGAAGATAGAAATAAGATATCGAATAAGTTCAGTCAAAGGAAATGCCTTTCAGGAGACTTGATCCTTAGTCAAAAACGTAATCTCACTGCAATGGGATGCTTAGTCCTTCGGCCACCTTAGTTACAAATCCATACTGTCTTCGAGGAAGATACTTGATCTGAGATAAGTGAACTCGATGTTATGTTAAATATCTTCTCTAAACCGCGCGAAGTGGCGTGATGTGAAGGGTGCCGTTAGAACCTTTGATGATATCTGCTTCGACGCCATAGAGGTCCCGGATTAAAGGTTCGGATAGGACATCTTCCGGAGGACCGTCGGCGACGATATTTCCTTGGGACAGGCAGATTAGGCGATCGGCGTGTTTGGCTGCGAGGGAGATATCGTGCATGGCGGCCATCGCAACCGTATCGTTTCGGTGGCAATGATTGGCAACACGGTCCAAGACCAGAAGTTGGTGGCGTAGGTCTAGGGCGGCAGTCGGCTCATCTAGCAAAAGAATAGATGGGTTTCGAAACAGGGATTGGGCGAGATAAACCAGTTGCCTTTGTCCACCACTAATTTCATCTAGAGTTCTGTTTTCCAAAGACTTCAAACCAAAAGAGGCGAGGCTTTCAGAAGCCTCAATTTGCAGGCATTCGGGAACACGCATCCCCAATGAACGCAAGCGCCCTAATAGGATGACCTCAAGCACGGTAAGAGATGATGTCGCCCCGGCGTCTTGAGGCATATAAGCCACGAGATCTCCGCGTTTTTGCGGCGCTAATTTCCCGTGCTCGCTGTGATAAAATGATCCTTTGGACGGGATCAGACCCGCCATGGCTTTGAGTAAAGTTGATTTACCTGTGCCGTTTGATCCTAAAAGAGCTGTGAAACTACCCGGTTTTAGAGAGACGTTGAGGTCTTCAAGCACCCTATGGGAGGCGTAACTAACGCTGAGATTTGAAATACGAAGCATTACCAATGGCTCTTTTTACGCATGAGGATCAGAGAAAACAGGAACGGTACGCCAATGACGGCAGTAACGATGCCTATAGGGACAACATAACCGGGGGATATCAGCTTTGAGACGATAGAGGCTCCAACCATAAGCAATGCCCCCATTAATCCTGCGAGGGGCATAAGAATACGGTGATCTTCGCCGACGAGCATTCTGGCGATATGAGGGGCTACCAAGCCGATAAAGCCTATGGTACCGACAAAGGCGACGGCGCCTGCTGTTAAAAGGGAGACCACAAAGAAGATCTTTATGCGGAGGTGTTGAACGTTTACCCCAAGGCTTCTGGCGCGTTCATCGCCAAGTCGCAAAGCCGTGAGTTTCCAACTATTTCTCGCCAAAATTATAACAGCGATTAAAAGAATACCCGCTGATACACTTACGGAAAACCAGGTGGCTTTGAGCATGCTGCCAAATAACCAGAAGACGATTTCCTGAAGCACTTCGGGTGAAGCCATATATTGCACAAGAGACTGTAGCGACTGGAACAGAAATAGGGTCGCGATCCCGGCGAGGATCATAATCTCGGCAGTTACGCCCCGAAGGTGGGCAAAACCATAGACCAGACCACAGGCAAGGCATGCCATCAAAAAGGCGGCTACAGGTACCGTGAATTCAGGTAAGTATGGTAATTGAATGCCAAAGAGAATTGTGAGAGCAGCACCAAATCCAGCCGCAGCTGAAAAGCCCAAGGTATAGGGGGAGGCCAGGGGGTTGCCTAAAATGGTTTGCATCTGTACTCCGGCAATGCCGAGGGAGGCCCCAACGATCAAAGCCATCAAAGTCATGGGGAGGCGAATGCTGTGGACAATGACATAGACGGTGGGATCTGTGTTCTCGCGGGTCATCAGAAGGGCGTCGAGTACATCAAATACATTCAGGAAAGCTGGTCCAACCAGGATATCCGTGAGTGTAAAAGTTAGCAATAAACCGATTGATAAGAAGAGCCAAAAAAGACGTCGATTAATCATCTTCGCATAGGCGGAAGGCTCAGTGATTACTTCATTGTAGGTAGATGTTTCAATGGTCATGATTAACTCAATCTCATAGGTTTATTGCACGAGCGTTTAGGCTGTGGCTTTCAAAACAGAAAGTACCCGTGATAGAGCAAGAAAAGCCTATAGGCTCCTTGCTCTATCACTGTGGGGTATAAGCTATTTGTTGAGTTTGATCATAAACACCCCCTCTGCCTTGATCGGCAGATAGGTTTCGTAGAATTTACGGTGTGTTTCACTTGGATCAACGTCAGCAAAGGCCTCTGGGTGAAGCACTTTGGCGACATATTGCAAGAAGGCATAGTCATAGAGCGTTCTGGCGCCACCGTGATAAAGCGCATGAACCTCACCGGATTTAACGCCGTCAAAATTCCCCCAACCTGCACGTTCAACATAAGGCTGCAGGCGTGCGCGGGTTTTTTCTGGATTGGTATCAAAGCCCATCAGAACGGCCTTGTCGCGGTTGGTCCAGTCTGATCCGGCAATGAAAATGGCCTCTGGGTTTGAAGCAACCACATACTCTGGGTTCAACGGAGCCCATTTTTCAACTTTTCCGAGGGCGATGTTGTGTCCACCAGCAAGATCAACCACGCCACCCCACATGGTATTTGCGTATGAGTTTCCGTATTCTTGCGGACCTTTGTTACCAAGTTCGATATAAACTCTTTTTGGGTCACCACCAGCCTTCTTAACGCGGTCAACGACGTCTTGAACAGCAGCGGAATATTCGGAGGCCAGTTTTTCAGCACGGGCTTCGGCGTTGATGATCTTCCCGATCATAAGTGTTGAGGCAACGTGCTTTTCAACTGTCTGTGCATTGAAATCGGCAACCACAACGGGGATGCCCGCTTCTTCAAGTTTTTTGATGGTATCGCCAAGTCCTCGGTATTGCCAGGCAGCGATAATTGCCACATCTGGTCTTGAGACAAGAGCTGTTTCAATTGAGAAGGTGCCTGAGTCTACTTCGCCGACATCCACCAGTGTATCGATACGTGGGTTTGCTCTAACGTATTTACTCCATTGCGAATTCCGCCACCCTTCCCAGGCGTCTCGGGAAATTGCAACGACGTTGTCATAAGCATTTTCGCCGCCAATGGCATAAAAATCTTCGAAGTAGAAGCCGAGTAAGATACGTTTTGCCCCTTTAGGGACTTCGACAGTTCGGCCGACAGTGTCGGTTACAGTTATGGTTTCTGTTTCAGCTTTTGCAGTTGCATGCTGAAGTGAAAGTCCCATGGCAAATGCCATCAGGCCTGTGAGCAATTTATTGAACATGATAATTTCCTGAGAACAAGCAAGTTTGTTACCCACCCGCAATTGGGCGGATTGTTATTACAGTGTTGCTTGGTTCAAAGGAGGGCCCCGGATACTGAAAGCCTGATGATTAGATTCTTCGATTTGTACTCTGGTGACAGGATACCAACGTGTTTGATAGAACAACTCGCTCGAGGGAGAGACATTGCCGAAGGAAACCGAAGGGAGAACCGTTTTTGCAAAACCCATGCACCAGCTACAGGGCTGTTCATGATCACCAGTGGAACTTGGAATGGTGCCATCAGCCGATAACTGGATCGTTTTAAAACCCGTCGGTGTGCAGATGACTATTTGATTTGTTGAAGAGCCAAGCTCAGTTACTGATAGTGATGCGTTTGCTGAGCCAACAAACCCGGTCATGAGCATTTGCGCGATCAACCAGACAACAGCTGGCAACAATCGAAGATCGCTATATTTTCTCATGTTATAAAGCACAAAAGGTTTCCGGGTAGCTTCCTGCTCACAGCAGAAAAGGTTTGAGTGGTGGGGGCTTTCATTGAGCGGAAATTATTAAATAAGATGTTTTTAACTACAAGTGATTATCAAGACGAAGACAATATGTCGCAAAAGGATGATAATATAACGGGTATTATTCAGTTATATAATTCATAGCGCACACGTATTTCTCCCCGGTTATGAACCCTTTGGGAATTCAATAATAATCGGGGAGGGGGGCGTTATCTGAGTTCGTTTAAGCCAGTACACTTAAGGCAAGGATGCTGATAAGAACGAGATACGTGCCAAGAACTGATTTTAAAAACCACAGCGTTCCATTGGAGAGTTTTGGTGGGTTTGGCAAGGTAACCTCCTCAGACATGGCGAACGGAAAACTCGACATTAAAAGAAGGAATGTTCTGCTTAAAGGCGAGCAGTGTATTGCGATCGAAGATGATAAAATAAGGTAAAACTATTAATATTGAACTAATTATTGTAGTTCATGTCGTTTTGTCGGCTGTTTTTATATATAGCTAATGAGATGAATATCTCGCTATTAGGGTGTTTTCGTTACATAAGAATATTTTCTGTTATGCTTTTAGAAAAGCTCAAAATTATAAGGATAAAGCTGATTTGTTAAGGATGAGAATTTGCACAGCTGCATTGTTTTGTTAAGTAAGAGGTGTAAGATTTTACGTGAATAATTGACAGTTTCATTATTTAAACTGTTAACCAGCCGTTCAGGTTTTTAGGCATTAGGTCCCCAGGATGAGTTCTAGATGAATACTAACAGAGTTTGGTATATAGCCGTTTTTGCTTGGGTTCTGATCTGTGCCATTTTTACCTATTGGTCAGCCACAATTCTTATAAACGATCTTAAAGCTGACTTGGACACTGATGCTCAATCCCTGCATCGGATCGTCTCTCAACGAGCGGATCAGCATGATGCACATTTAACGGGGCTTTCATCTTTGGCGTCGGTAAACAAAGAGCCTTTATTGGGACCTTTGGCCAGTCTTTCAGATACAATTCAACAATTTTATACCCGCATTACATTTATTGATCTGGTGATGTTGGATAAAAAAAATCCTTCCCAAATTTTCACGACAAGAAAGTCGGATATCGTCCCGATCACTGTCAACGCTATCAATACGGCCGCTTATGCCTCTACGGGTGCCTTGCAAATATTACCAGCGCCAAATGGGTATCTTTTGGTCAAACGCTCTCCTAATTCTGACTTGGCGCGCTATGGGATCGCCCTCAGTATTGATACCGCCAAGCTTCTTGAAAATGATCTTGATTTTGGTCCTGAAATTTCAATTTCTTTAGCGAGAGATGATGGTACACAGTTATTTCATAAGGCGGGCAATTCTGTCGCCGGACTCTTTTCTTTTCCTTTGAAGTTTCACCAAGCCCTTGGGAGCCGAAGTCAGCCGTTAATTTTAGATGTTCGCAAGACGGTAACCTTGTCAGACATGATACCCTGGGCAATTGTCCTGCCGTTTATTTTCCTTTCCGGCGTAACTTTGTTTGCTGCAAAGGCATATTCTGATCAATTTTTTAGAGCAAAACGTTCGGAAGAACGCGCTTTATTAGGGCAACATGAAGCGCGTATTGCGCAGGCTTCTCGGATCAATAGCCTAGGGGAGATGGCATCCGGTATCGCCCATGAACTCACCCAACCTCTGACGGCCATACTCAGTAAAAGTCAGGCCGGAGAACACATAGTGAAACTAAATCCAGAAGATACCGAAACTCTATCTTCTGTTTTAAGTTCGATTACACAACAATCCAAACGGGCAGGTGATATTCTCGTCAGGCTTAGGAAATGGACTGTTCAGGAAACCGATGGGCTGGAGCCGGTTGATCTAAATGCCGTCGCGCGAGGGATCAAAGAGATAATGAAGGCCGATCTCAAAGAGAGGGGGATTGCAATACAGCTGTTTCTTAACCCGACTTCCCCGATTATCTTTGCGGATGCCGTTCAAATTGAACAAGTGGTTTTTAATTTGGCTAAAAATGGGGCTGAAGCCCTAGAAAATATCTCCGATGATAATTTAACTGGAGAGAATATTAAAGCCGACGGTGCTACAGGTGGCACCTTGGAAATATCAACCTTTATGAGCGATGAATTCGCCGTTATTGAAATTGCTGATAATGGCACCGGGATTTCAAAAGACAGCATGTCAAATGTACTGAAACCATTTTTTACGACAAAACCAAATGGTATGGGGCTGGGGCTTTCTCTTTGCGAAAATATCGTAGAACGTTTTAACGGCGTGTTAGAAATAAAAAACCGATCAAGTGGTGGCGTGGTTGCCACAGCAAAATTCCCCCTGCAAAATTCCCCCTGCAAAATTCCATCTGCAGAGATAAGTGCTAAATCGAAGTCAAAAATTAAAGTGCAAAAATAATGAGTACGAATATTTATCTGGTCGATGATGACGAAGCCGTTCGGGAAGGGTTGAGCTTGTTGCTTAAGACCCTGGGATATCACGTCCTCGCCTTTGGGAATCCCCTAACATTCCTCGAAACTCTGCCCAGACTTGCGGCGGGGTGTATTGTCATGGACATACGCATGCCGATGATTTCTGGTTTGAAAGTTCAAGAAAAGCTGATTGAAGCCAGTTGCGACTGGCCTGTTGTTGTCATAAGTGGTCATGGTGACATTAATGCGTGCCGTAAGGCTTTCAAAAATGGGGCGGTTGATTTTCTAAGCAAACCTCTGGATGAGCAGGACCTTATTGACGCCATCCAAAAAGGTGAAGCAAACCTGATCGAAATAAACAAGAAACAAGCTGAAATCGCCGAGACGACCACCTTGTTAAATTCTCTTACCCCCCGAGAGAAAGAAGTATTAGATATGGTTAGTCGCGGTTGGGCGACAAAAGAAATAGCCGCGAGCCTATCGATTTCACCGCGGACAATCGAGAGCCATCGGTCCCACATAGCAGAGAAACTTGGCACCACATCTGTGGCAGAAATGGCGCGTCTGGTTCTGGAAGCACAAGAGTAGCTTATCCGTAGCACTACGGATAGAACCTGGGCGTGCTACGAATTACACGTATTAAGCAACAGCATTACCTTATCTCCAGTTTCATCTTTACTGGAGTTCAGACATGAAGACCTCATTTAAAATGCATGTATTACGTAGTTTCGCCGCATTGGGCGTGGTGTCAGTATCTACTTTCACCGCCGCAACCGCTACAATGGCTGCGGATCTTCCGACAGTGCCATATCTCCCGTTAGAGATGGCAGAAAAAGCAGCGCAGGCTGCTGTCGCGCAATGTAAGGCTGATGGCTATAACGTGAGTGTGGCAATTGTGGAACGCTCCGGTGCTACAAAAGTTCTTCTCAAAGCTGATGGATCTGGACCTCACACGGTTGGTAGCAGCACGGGGAAAGCGTTTACGGCAGCAAGCATGGGGCGAGCGACCTTGGGTCTTGCCAACTTCCTCAAAGATCATCGTGAGCTCGATGGCTTGCGCGATATGGATCCGCGCATGATTATTCTTGGAGGTGGCCTTCCCATCAAATTCAACGGCAAACTCGTTGGTGGTATCGGTGTTGGCGGCGCCCCAGGTGGTGATAAAGACGAAAAGTGTGCCAAGGTTGGTTTGGCAGCAATCGGCGCAGAATAATAAGTAGAATAATTAATTAGAGGCGGCTGTTCTCTTCATATTCAAATACTTGGTCTTGCCTTGTTGTAAGTATCTTATTTTAGTTTGTGACTTTAGAATGCCGCCTTTTATTAATCATCAATTCTGCGTTTAAGTTTGTGATTCTGGTCCTGGTCCTGGATTTGGCCCCAGATTTGGCAAGGTTACTGTTACGGTTGTTCCCGTGCCGACTTCACTTTCAAGTGTGAATTTTCCGCAGTGCAATTCGACCAGTGATTTGACGATTGGTAGGCCGAGACCTGATCCTTTAGCATCAATCCGCAAGGGATCTATGATTTGTCCCCAAGGTTTCATAACATTATCTAAATGCTCATGTTCAATGCCGATACCGTTATCAGAAATAATAATATGGGTGTAATCGTTGTCACTGGATGCACGTACGGTTACGAGACCGGCCTTAGGCGTGAATTTAATTGCGTTCGACAGTAGGTTTAATAGGACTTGATCGAAGGCCCGCTGATCGGCAATAAGAGGGGGAAGATTGTCCGCGAAAGTGGTTTCAATTTTTACTTCAGACCTAACAGCTATTGAATCTATGGTACGGATGTTTTCCAAGATCGCTTTTTTTACGTCCAACGTATCAAAATTGAGTTCGAGTTTTCCGGCTTCTATCTTTGATAAGTCGAGCAGGTCATTGATTAATCGAAGAAGATGTCGACCGCTGTTGAAAATATCGGTTCCGTATTCAGCATAGACTTCTTGTTTGTTAGGGCCGAGCATTTGGTCTTTTATCATGGCCGAAAATCCAAGGATGGCATTCAGCGGTGTTCTGAGTTCATGGCTCATGGCGGCAAGAAAATCGGACTTGGATCTGTTGGCGAGTTCTGCACTTTCCTTTGCCTTGTGGAGTTCCTCAACAGCTTGTTTTCGTTTAGTGATGTCAGTGACAACATTTATGACGCCGCCATTTGGGGTTGGGGTGGTATGGACCTCAAGCACTTTACCGTGAACTGTTGTACGTTCCCAATTTTGAGGATTTTCGAGTACAGGGAATTTTTTGAGCCAGTCATCAACTAATTTGTCTGGATCACCACTCCCAAAGTCACCCCTTTTGGCTTGGTACAGGTTTTCAGTACGAACGGAATTTCCTATCTTTAACAGGCCGTCGGGAAAGTTATATAGCTTACAATATTGTGCATTGAAAAAGACATACTTACGGTCCTTATCAACATATCTTATCCCGCCGGGTATATTGTCGAGGACGGCTCTGAGTTGTGCTTCCTTTTCTGCCATTTGTTCTTCGGCAAGCTTGCGAGTGGTAATATCAATATAGCTGCAGATTTGCCCCCCACCAGGCATTGGATTTCGTCTGGCTTCAACGATGCGACCGTCGACGAAGTATAATTCCTCTGTTTCTGTTCTGCCTTCTGCGAAACTGTTTAAGCGCCTCTGAATCAGAGTATCAACGTCAAAGTTGTGATGGAGGTCTTTATCGAAAAAGCAAACTTCAACATCGTACCTTATAATTTCTGCATAATCTTGACCGACACGTTGGAACTGATCGGGAAGTTTAAATATCTCAAAATAACGATCATTCCATATTAACATCCGACCTTGAGCATCATAAACAACCAGACCTCCGCTCATGTTTTTGAGGGTTGCTTGTAATAGTTCTGATTTTTCTGAAAGCTCTTGGGTTCGCTTTTTAACTTGAATTTCGAGCTCTTCATAATATCGTTCTTGAGTGTCGAGCATTTGATTGAACGCGGTGGTAACCACGCCAATTTCATCATCACTGGACCACTCCACCCTTTGTCCCCGAATCTTTTCTGAAGATGATTGGATAAGGGCAAGCATGCGCCGAAGAGGGGTTCCGACAAATTTTCTGTGAATAAAAATATTTGTGACGATCAAGACCAAGACCAAGAGGATGGCGAGGGTGGCTACTATTTCTACCCGTCGGTAGGTCGCAGCTAACAGGTGTTTATCTGTAAAAACGATAACCAAAGTGCCAATAACTCGAGGCTCCTGTTCCATTTCAGGGATATATATTATTGGCTGTTGTGACGCCAGAAATGTTGGTAGTTCCTTGGGTTTTTGACCAATTTCTGCAAAGGAATTTCCTTCATCGTCATAAACAACAGCGCTGACAAAATCTTTGTCGATGGTCATGGCCTCTAGAATTGACGAGGTCCGATCCATATCAACATTCCAGAGAGGTTCTGCGACAACAACCATAAAAGTTTGTGAGATGCGCTCTAGTTTATCCTCGAGCTTTAATTTTTCATCCACATACAACGTTACTTCCATAGTGGTCACAAAGATTGCGCCTAGAATGAGAAAAATGGGAACCGTGATGGTAAGCAGTTTGATCTGCAGGCGGGAAAGTCCATATTTGTACTGCCACTCTTTCAACATCTTTGTTTATCACTCGCCATCTTTATATTTTTTAAGAATTGCCTGCCACTCTGGATCGTCTGCCATGGTTAGGATTGCTCGATCGAGAAAGGCCTGGATATCTTGGCGTTTGTTATTGATCAACATTTTACGTTCATAAGAACTTTGAGGTTTTGGGGCTATGAATAAGCTTTGAGCAAGGTTCAGTTTTGATATAAAATAATTTGCGGCAGAGGATGGCATGGTGGTGACATCAATCAGACCGTTTAACAGCTTTTGAATATTTGAAAGGTGTCTGTCAGAATCAATTCGGATCGTATTCACCGATTGTAAAATGTAATCATCTATCCCGATATAGTGATGACCCCGTAAACCGCCAAATTTGAAACCTGATAAAGAGCTTGGACCGTTATAAATCACCTTATTATTTTGGCGAGAAATCACGACATTTTTACCAAATAACAGAACGTTTTGGGTCCACAGATACTTTGTTTCTTCTTCATCCTTAAACCAAGACGGGTTGACCCAAGGAACGACGTAGGTTCTTGAGCTTTCTATCAAGTTATTCACCCGTGGACGTGACATAACCCTAGCCTGAAATAGATATCTGCCAGTTGCTTTTTTATTGAGATAGGCGGCAAGATCGTAAGTGAGACCTTTGTCTGTGCTGGTCACAAAAGGTACGTGTGAATGGTAGGAAATTAGTGGAATGGTCTCTGTAACTTGGCCCGGAACTTGGCCCGGAACTTGGCCTGAAACTTGGGCTGAAACTTGAGTCGTGGAAATCGACAAAAAAGATCCGCACATCATGAAAAGCATAGTCATGAGCGCCGTCGTAAATGCTCGTTGTGCTTTCTTCATGGGACAACCCGCGAAATTGTTTCACCAATCACAGCATAGAAACACACTGTAAAGCCATCTCCCTTAAAGACCTTCAATGATTGACAGCCTTAGCCATCATAGAATTAATTCACTACCGACGGGTTAAGGGCACTTTTAGCCAGAGCCAGAGCCAGAGCCAGAGCCAGAGCCAGAGCCAGAGCCAGAGCCAGA
>OJDH01000349.1_pt1 | contig 23045 bp, 18 predicted proteins | sample 1592761 | NCBI WGS metagenome assembly OJDH01 (sample SAMN05416855, study PRJEB24817) | seawater metagenome | isolation source: Sea water | place: Canada:Atlantic | collected 2013-11
TACGAGATCAGCCTCGGTCTCGTGGGCTCGGAGATGTGTATAAGAGACAGATGTACGTGTTTGTGGCACTGATTTTTGTCTATGTCGTTAAAGCGAATGCATTAGACAAAAAATACAATGTTCACGAAGACTAACATTTAACCTAGATAAGGAGCGGTGAGATGGATGTACAAACTCTAACGTATTTAATTGTGGGCGTAACGTTTGCCCTATATATAGGCATTGCGATCTGGTCCAGAGCGGGCTCGACGAAAGAATTTTATGTTGCAGGTGGCGGTGTCCATCCTGTGATGAACGGTATGGCAACAGCGGCCGATTGGATGTCTGCTGCATCATTTATCTCGCTTGCGGGTATTGTGTCATTTACCGGTTATGATGGTTCGGTTTATCTGATGGGCTGGACGGGTGGTTACGTACTGCTTGCACTGTGTATGGCTCCTTACCTTCGTAAATTTGGCAAGTTTACGGTACCAGACTTTATTGGTGACCGTTATTACTCTCAGGCGGCACGTACAGTGGCCGTTATTTGCGCCATTTTTATCTGTTTCACTTATATTGCAGGGCAGATGCGTGGTGTCGGCGTGGTGTTCTCTCGTTTCCTTGAGGTGGATGTCGAAACCGGGGTGTATATAGGCATGGCTGTGGTCTTCTTTTATGCGGTTCTTGGTGGCATGAAAGGGATTACTTACACTCAGGTTGCTCAATATTGTGTGCTTATTTTTGCTTTCATGGTGCCCGCTATTTTCATCTCTGTGATGATGACGGGTCACGTGTTACCACAAATTGGTTTTGGTGCAGAACTGATTGATGCTGCAGGTAATGGTACCGGGGTTTACCTGCTCGATAAGCTAGATGGTCTATCTGCCGAGCTGGGTTTCTCTCAGTACACTGAAGGCTCTAAGAGCATGATTGATGTGTTCTTTATTACTGGCGCGTTAATGTTTGGTACTGCGGGTCTGCCACACGTTATTGTTCGTTTCTTCACTGTTCCTCGTGTGAAAGATGCACGTATCTCTGCAGGTTGGGCATTAGTTTTTATCGCGATTATGTACACCACTATTCCTGCATTGGCTGCTTTCTCTCGTGTGAACATGATTGAAACCATTAATGGTCCTGAGTCGACAGGTGTAGCGTATGAAACAGCGCCTGAATGGATTAAGAACTGGGAGAAAACAGGGCTTATTACTTGGGATGATAAGAATGACGATGGCAAGATTTATTATGCTAAAGGCCCTACCAATGAGATGAAGATTGACCGCGATATCATGGTATTGGCTACGCCTGAAATTGCCAACCTTCCAGCTTGGGTAATTGCATTGGTAGCAGCGGGTGGCTTAGCAGCGGCACTATCAACGTCTGCGGGTTTGCTCTTGGTTATCTCAACGTCGGTATCTCATGACTTGTTGAAGAAAAACTTAATGCCAGATATCTCCGATAAGAAAGAGCTGATGTTTGCACGTATTGCAGCGGCTCTGGGAATTGTGATGGCGGGGTACTTCGGGATTAATCCGCCAGGCTTTGTTGCAGCGGTGGTGGCCATAGCCTTCGGCTTAGCGGCATCGTCACTGTTCCCTGCGATTATCATGGGTATCTTCTCTAAGACCATGAATAAAGAGGGCGCTATTTCCGGTATGGTTATTGGCCTACTGTTTACCGCTTCGTACATTGTGTTCTTTAAGTTCATGAACCCAGATATTAACAATGCGGATCACTGGTTCATGGGTATTTCACCAGAAGGTATCGGTATGTTAGGTATGTTAGTGAACTTTGGTGTTGCATTTTCGGTTAGTAAATTCACCACTGCAGTTCCTGATGATGTTGTTGCTATGGTTGAGTCTATTCGTTTCCCTAAAGGGTCAGGCGAAGCACATGACCACTAGTTAGTGATTATATTCACTTTATAAAAAGAGCGCTTCGGCGCTCTTTTTTTCGATACAATCTCTTAAGCCTTTAGTCGAATATCTGCATCAGCTTGAATTTGGTATGGTTTTATTACTTAACATTGTGGTAGTTGACCTATGGATGCAAGTGAGCTTCAACCTATTACCGATTTTATTCAGGGACTCGTGCCCTTTGATAGCTTGTCTCATTCAACTTTGGCACGATGCTGTAAAAGCTTAAGTGTCGGCTATTACAGTAAAGCCTCAACATTTGTCCCCTTAGATGAAACCGACCCTCAGCTTTATATTGTTCGCAGTGGCGCTTTTGAGGTGAGAAGTGATGATGGCGAGTTACTAGACCGTTTAGGTGAGGGGGATTATTTTGGTTTTCCTTCACTTTTATCCGGAGAGAAAGTCAGTAACCGGGTGCGCATTTTAGAAGATGGGTTGGTCTATCATCTGGACCCAGATACTTTCGATTATTTGCGTGTTGAGAGTCGGCAGTTTGATCGGTTTTTTAATCGCGCTTTTGCAAAACGGCTTCGTCATCAGGCTAGGTTTAAAGCCAAAGAGTTAACCACAACCAGCCGAGTCAGTGCATTAATGTCTAATAATCCTTTGATTATCGATGTAAATGCTTCTGTCTGTGAGGCGGCGAGAAAGATGCGAGAGCGCAGAGTGTCTTCAGTATTGGTGATCGATAACCACAAGTTGTGCGGTATTTTAACTGACAGAGATCTGCGTAATCGCGTGTTGGCCGAAGGACAAGATGGCAGCTTACCTGTGCATCAAGCGATGACAACACAACCCAAAGTACTCAGCTCTAATGCATTGGTGTTTGAAGCCATGCTTTTGATGAGTGAGCACGGTATTCATCATCTGCCCATTGTCGATGATGAGAGAGCGGTGGGGGTGCTGACCAGTACCGACATTTTACGAGGACAAAGTTCTCAACCTTTACTCTTGATTGGTGAAATAGAGCGCCAGAGTAACCTAGATAGTCTTATTTCTGTCAGTAAACAGATCCCTTTGCTTTTGCAGAACTTAATCAGCGCAGATGCTAGAGCGGAAGAGATAGGCCGTGTGCTAACGTCGGTGACAGATGCGCTGACCCGTAGATTGATCATATTGAATCAAGCGTTACTCGGAGAAGCGCCGATGGCGTTTTGCTGGTTAGCGTTTGGCTCTCAAGGACGCCAAGATCAGGCTGCATGTTCAGATCAAGATAATGGATTACTCTTGGCACATGAACCTGATGAAGCTGCGTCTGGCTACTTTGAGGCATTAACCAAAGCGGTATGTAGTGGCTTAGATAAGTGCGGGTACATCTATTGCCCTGGGGATATCATGGCGCAAAATCCTAAGTGGCGAATGAGTTTGTCTCAGTGGCAAGGTAAGTTTGCCAGATGGGTTGATACTCCAGAGCCAAAAGCCTTGATGCATGCCAGTATCTTTTTCGATATGCGATCTGTTTTTGGCCCAAGTTCCCTGTTCGACAGTTTGCAAGATAAGGTGTTAGCCAATACCAAAGGTAACGATATTTTTCTCGCAGGGATGGCGAATAACTCACTGGTAGAGTCGCCGCCATTGGGCTTTTTTAAAAAGTTTGTGCTTGAACGCGATGGTTCTGAAGTAAAGGGGATCGATCTGAAGCATAAAGGCAACGCGTTAATTAATGATATCGCCCGAGTTTATGCATTATCGGCTGGGATTAAAGAGGTCAATACGGCTAAACGGATCCGTGCTTTGATGGAACAAGATATTATTAATCGTAAAGATGCACTTAACCTTGCTGATGCCCACGAGTTTATTGCCCATATGCGATTATCAAATCAGGGCTATCAATACACTCATGCCTTACCTATCTCTAATTACCTTCAACCAAAACATCTGTCGTCTTTGGTGCGGCATCAATTAAGGGATGCCTTTAAGGTGGTACATGATGCTCAGTCCGGCATAAAGCTTAAATTTACCCGGAGTTTCTGAATTGCTGTCTCTGAATCTGCTAAAGGTTAGACTTTTCTGGCGTGCATTGAGAGCGAAGAGTGAACGTCTTAAGGCTTATTACCTTGCTCAAAAAGCGATATTAGCCACCAATGTTATGGAGGCGCCTTTGTTGGCGATCGATCTTGAGATGACGGGGTTAGATGCTCAGTTTGATCAGATACTGAGCATTGGTATTGTGCCCATAGAAAATGGTCGGCTCATCTTGTCAAAAGCTGAGCATAAGCTGGTTAAAATTGAAGGGAGCGTCGGACAAAGTGCGGCGATTCACGGCATCTTAGATCATCATCTTGATACGGCAGTTTCTCCGGAAGTTGCAATGGCGTGGTTTGCCGACAAATGCCATGGACAGATATTGGTCGCACATCACTCCCCGTTAGATTTGGCTTTTTTACAAAAAGGGTTGTCAGTGCATTTTCATCAAACAGTGAAATTGATGGCCATTGATACCTTGGGATTAGAGAAACGCAGATTAATGCGTCAACATGAAGTGCTTAAAGAGGGGGCGTTACGGCTTGGTGCGAGCCGCGAACGTTATGGTTTGCCTGTATATGCAGCGCACAATGCGTTGATCGATGCCATCGCCTGTGGAGAGCTGTTACTTGCACAGATAAGTGCAATAGGTCAGGGAGACCAAATCAGTGTTGCTGAAGTACTCTCTTAACTAAACGGGCTCGTTGAGGGTATTAAGGGGATTCCATTTCATCAAGACGGCTTTTAAGTCGTCTATTTTATAGGGCTTACGGACAATATCATCCATTCCACACTGCTTACATTGCTCAATTTCTGTTGATGTCGTCCCAGCTGTGAGGGCGATGATAGGTTTGGTGTAATTTTGTTTGCGTAACTCTCTTGTGGCTTGATAACCGTCAACAATGGGCATTCGGCAGTCCATAAAGACAATATCAACCTGAGTGTTGCTCAAAAAGTCGATTGCTTCTTGCCCATTATCAACAATGTAGGGAGGAATATTTAGCTTGGCTAGCATCATCTTTATGAGTACTTGATTGATGTGGCTATCTTCAACCACTAAGATTTTTAACGAGTCAAAAGTGGTGTAGTTAAACTCGGGTTGTTGAATGGTTTGTTGAGGAGCAGAGATCTTCAGCGGTAAAGCGACGGTGAAACTACTCCCGACATTCAGTTTACTTTCAATATTTACCTGTCCGTGCATCTCATTAACCAGCAGTTTGCAGATGGTTAATCCTAAACCTGTGCCTTCATAGAGACGATTACTGCGGTTGTTGACTTGAGTAAAAGGGTCGAAAAGCGTTGTTAAATTTTCTTCGGGAATACCACATCCAGTATCGGATACCACAAACCTAAATGAAGATTGATGCCAATCAAGCTTGACTGAGATCTTTCCCTTCTCGGTAAATTTAATGGCATTACCGATGAGGTTAACAAACAACTGCTTAATTCTGTCGGGATCGCCGGTGAGGTAGTGAGGTGTATTGGGGTCAATAGTAAAATCGAAATCTAATTTTTTTTCACTGGCCTGTGCTGAAAATGTATCTTGGATAACTTTACATAATTGCACCGGTGAAAATATCACTTCGTGTAATTCCAGCATTCCTGCATTGATTTTACTGATATCGAGTAGGTCATTGATGATGACCTTAAGCAGCTCCCCAGATTGGAACATGTTGTTGACGAGTTTTTCTTGATAGCCACTCATCGGTGTCTCAATCAAGAGTTCAGTATTACCCAATAAACCATTCAGAGGTGTTCTCAATTCATGATTGATCATGGCCACAAAATCTTTGGTTGAACGCTCAGATTGTTCAGCTCTGCGTTTTTGCGCCAGCGTTTTATCTAACAAGGCTTGTCTTTGATGGGCTGCAAATATCATATCTGCAAATAGGAGTAGCTGTTTTTCAATGGCGTCAAGCCAAGTCAATGGAACACTCAAGGTGATGTAAAGTGCACCCAAAGTGTGCTTGTCAGCTCCTAGATTAACCACGAGTTGTCTATTCGAGCTTGCTGAGTCAGCGCTTTGATCTTGGAGGGGAAGGCCTGCTGAAAAGCGGCTTTGATGCCCTGTTTCCAATTCTGTATTAAAGATCAGCTTGCTTGACTCTATGTGGTTTATCCCTGAAAGCTCCTCCATTAATCGTTGTAATAATTTATCAGAGAGAGGGTGTTGCAAAAAAGTTTGGTTAAACGCCAGTAAGATAGATTCTAGGTAACTCTTTAATTTGATTAGGGCGGTATCTTGGTTGGATTGTTGTTGAACACTGAATAGAGAGGCTTCGACCTCTTGTTTTGCAACATAGAGTTCCCGACTTTTTTCATTAAGTAGTTTTTCAGCTTCTATTCGTGCACAACGCTCTCTGTGCGCTTTGCGGGTAAGCACTTCAATGGTTTTCAACAAATCAGGATCTTGGCTTGTCATAGGGTCATGTTTGCCTTTTAAATCCAACGACTCATCCTTAAATAATTGAATATTATTAAACTTTTAAATGATGTTGTTAGGTTCTTTTAATTAAAGCTAGTGGACACTTAAGCTTTTAGCAATTTAACGCGAAGTCGGCGGGAAACGATGTGGTGAATACGCTTGTTGAGCCGGGCACTTTAGCGAGATTGGTTATCTTGGTAGATTTAGTTACATTTGTGGTATGTCATTCCTGAGCAATATTTCCTAGATTGGTATTAATCCTCATTTTTTAGCTACATATTCGGGAGAAGGCTTATGGCATTACCTTTACTTTGGCTCGGCAGTGCTGCATTGGGCGCTATTATTTTGGCTGATGAGCGCGAAAAACGTCACCAATTAACCTTAAATCGACGCCGTGGGGTTGCACCAAAAACACTTGAGGAGTGTGAGACTGCTGCACTTTCGCCCAGTGCGTGGCAGACTGGGAATAGTAAAATGAAGCCACAACCAGGATCCATTATCTGTTGTTTTGTTTATGGATTGATAGAGCACACTGGGATTTGGTTGGATGAGCATACCTTAATAGAGCTGCATGGCAGTGGCTTGGTCAGAGCTGTCTCAACTAAACGTTTTCTAGCTGGTCGTACTGGGAGCAAAATATTCGTGGCTTGTAGTCATGATCATCAAGTGTTGGTTGAACCCGCTATGTTGGCAAAAGCAGAGCAGGCTATTTTTACCTACCGTGAATACGATCTCTTCGATAATAATTGTCATCGATTTGTTTGGTCTTGCTTAAGTGGTAAGGAGGAATCGTTGCCCAGCTTTAATGACTTAAACAAACGGCTCGCGATTCATTTTAATCAAAGCTTATATTGGGACGAAGCTGAGCTGGACATTTAATCCGCATAACCTCATCTACATCTACTGACTACTGGGCCTCTATTTTCCCTGTCTATGTGGATGAATCTGATAACAATAGTGAATAACTAATAGCATAATAAGATTGACAGCCAGCCACTATCAAACATCTTCCTGAAAATAATTGACCTTATGCTCAATTATTAAAAATTATTGAGCCATAACCTTAATATCTTGGTATTGTTGATAAGCTCTATGGCGCGCCTGAATAATATTTACGGCGGCAATGACCCTATCTATTGCTTTGTCATAGACGATTATAAAAAATTGCTAATGCATTACCGAGTAAAACTCGTGTTAATCGCAGTAGAGAACATCACTATCGACACCAGGAAAACACTATGCAAATCGGAATACCAAGGGAGATCCTTAATCAGGAGAGCCGGGTAGCCGCGACCCCAGCCACTGTGATTCAGCTTAAGAAATTAGGTTTCAGTGTTGTTGTGCAACGCGGTGCCGGAGAGGCTGCAAAGTTCAAAGATGAAGCGTATCAAGAAGCGGGTGCTGAGATTGTTAGCCTCGAAGAAGCGTTTCAAGCTGATCTCATATTGAAAGTCAATGCGCCCACTATTAATGCTGACACTGGCGTTGACGAAACCGATCTAATGAAAGCCGGTGCGACAGTAGCAAGTTTTGTATGGCCAGCTCAAAATCCTGAACTGTTAGAGAAGTTTAAAGCGAAAGGCATAAACCTACTCGCTATGGACATGGTGCCGCGTATTTCACGTGCCCAATCCCTCGACGCCCGTAGCTCATTAGCTAACGTAGATGGTTACCGCGCAGTGATTGAAGCGGCTAATCATTTTGGTCGTTTCTTTACCGGTCAAATTACGGCTGCAGGTAAAGTACCGCCAGCGAAAGTGTTGATCATTGGCGCTGGTGTTGCAGGTCTTTCTGCTTTAGGCGCCGCTGGTAGCTTAGGTGCTATTGTTCGCGCTTTCGATACTCGACCTGAAGTGAAAGAGCAGATCAACTCCATGGGCGCTGAATTCTTAGAAGTGGACTTCGAAGAGGAATCAGGCGCTGGTGATGGTTATGCCAAAGTCATGAGTAAAGAGTTTATTGACGCAGAGATGGCCTTGTTCCGTGAGCAAGCCAAAGATGTTGATATTATTATTACCACGGCACTTATTCCGGGTAAGCCTGCACCAAAATTAATTTTAGCTGACATGGTCGGCTTGATGAAACCTGGTAGCGTGATTGTTGATCTTGCGGCAGCGAACGGCGGTAACTGTGAACTAACAGTGCCTGGTGAAGTGGCTGTGGTTAACGATGTGACGATTATCGGTTATACCGAGCTTTCACGTCGTCTACCGACTCAAGCAAGTCAGTTGTACGGTACAAACTTAGTTAACCTGCTTAAGCTGATGGTGCCAGAGAAAGATGGTAACTATGAGATTAACTTTGATGATGAAGTGATCCGTGGTGTTGCAGCGGTTAAAGATGGTGAGATCACATTCCCGCCGCCTGTCATACAGGTCAGTGCTCAACCTCAAGCAAAAGCTGCTGAGGCAGTTGCTGAGGTTGTTGAGAAGAAAAAGAATCCTTGGATTAAACCAGTATTGGTTGCCGTTGCTGCAAGCTTATTTGGGCTTATCGCTAACTCGGCGCCCGCTGACTTCCTACAACACTTTAGCGTGTTTGTGCTGTCATGTGTTGTTGGTTACTACGTGGTTTGGAACGTGAGTCATTCACTGCATACACCATTGATGAGTGTCACCAATGCCATCAGTGGCATTATTGTTGTCGGTGCACTGGTACAGATGAATAGCGACAGCACGGCTGTGTTGATCTTGTCTGGTATCGCGATACTTATCGCCTCTATTAACATTGCCGGTGGTTTCACCGTCACTCAGCGTATGCTGAAAATGTTCCGTAAAGACTAAGGGGATTGACGAATATGTCTATAGGATTATTAAGTGCGGCTTATTTGGTTGCCGCAGTCCTGTTTATCTTCAGTCTTGCTGGCTTAAGTAAACAGGAAACCGCTCAACGCGGAAATATCTTGGGTATTATCGGTATGGTGATTGCGATTGTTGCAACCCTAGCCAGTACTCAAATTGATGGTAACAGCTGGATTGTTACTGGTGCAATGGCGATTGGTGCTGCGATCGGTGTGCGTTTAGCACTGAAAGTAGAGATGACCGAAATGCCTGAGCTAGTGGCTATTCTTCACAGTTTTGTGGGTATGGCTGCAGTGCTTGTGGGTTTCTCAAGCACATTAGATCACGGCGCGTTAATGGATGCAGTGACGGGGCATATCGATCCTGTGGCTAAAGGTATTCATGATGTTGAAGTCTTCTTAGGTATCTTTATCGGTGGCGTGACCTTTACAGGTTCAGTTGTGGCGTTCGCTAAGCTACGTGGACTTGTGAGCAGTTCACCAAAGGCACTGCCTGGTGCACATTGGTTGAACCTAGGTATGTTGGTTGCTTCTGTTATTCTTGGCATCTACTACATGCAAACTGATGCGACGAGTGCATTAGTGCTCATGACGTTAATTGCTTTCGTCTTTGGTTACAACTTGGTATCGGCCATTGGCGGCGCAGATATGCCTGTTGTTGTCTCTATGCTTAACTCTTATTCAGGTTGGGCTGCAGCGGCTGCAGGTTTCATGCTAGGTAACGATCTATTGATTATTACCGGTGCGTTAGTCGGTAGTTCTGGTGCGATTCTTTCATACATTATGTGTAAAGCGATGAATCGCTCATTTATCTCGGTGATCTTAGGTGGTTTTGGCACCGAAAGTGGCACTGCGGTAGCCAGTGATGCAGATCAAGGTGAGTATCGTGAAACCCAAGCTGCAGATGTAGCTGAGATGCTGAAAAATGCACGTAACGTTATCATAGCCCCTGGTTATGGTATGGCGGTTGCTCAAGCTCAATATCCGGTTGCTGAACTGACTCAAAAGCTGCGTAAACGTGGCATTAATGTGCGCTTTGCTATTCATCCTGTTGCGGGACGTTTGCCTGGCCATATGAACGTGCTTTTGGCTGAAGCTAAACTTCCTTACGATATCGTGATGGAGATGGATGAAATCAATGATGATTTCGCCAACACAGATGTCGTGCTTGTTATCGGTGCGAACGATACCGTTAACCCAGCAGCGAAAGAGCCTGGTAGCCCAATTTCGGGTATGCCAGTGCTTGAAGTCTGGAATGCTGAGAACGTAGTGGTGTTTAAACGTTCGATGGCAACCGGTTATGCTGGTGTACAGAATCCACTCTTCTTTAAAGAGAACTCTGAGATGCTGTTTGGTGATGCAAAAGAAAGCGTTAATAAAATCTTAGCGAATATCTAAAGTTCTTCACCGCGAGTACAAGTGAAAAATGCCAGTCAGCAATGACTGGCATTTTTTATGATTGAATAAAAAAGAGCGTTAACGAGGTCTGTATTCTTACGAATAGCAATCAGTAAAGGAAGTGTTATGAACAAGGCAGGGTTGAGTTTTATCGCGCTAACGGCAATGTTGTGGAGTGCAAACCTATTTGCATCACAGCAGCCAATTGAGCAATGTGCAGGAATGCAGGTACAAACATTAGGGGCCGGAGGGCCTGAAATTAACGATGGCTTGGCATCGACATCATTTCTGGTTTGGATAAACGGCAAAGCAAGTGTCATGGTCGATGCTGGTGGAGGTAGCTCACTGAATTTTGAGCAATCAACAGCGAACTTTAATGATTTGCAGGCCATCTTATTGACGCATTTACATGTGGACCATAGCGCGGCGCTTCCCGTCTATATTAAGGCGGGCTTCTTCACTGGAAGAGATCAGCCTTTGGGGATTTTTGGCCCCAATTCAGCAGCAAACTTCCCATCGACGACTGAGTTTGTTTCAGCGCTGTTCGATGATAGACAAAAGAGTGCTTTTCCTTATCTATCTGACAATGTTAGGCAGCAAGCTTCGACTGATTACCTGATACAGGCTCATAATATTGTGCCTGATAATAAAGTCTGGCAACAAGCATTAACAGGTGATCTCTCAATTGCAGCCATTAATGTACTTCATGGACCTGTGCCCGCTTTAGCCTGGCGAGTGAGTTTAGGTGAATGCTCAGTAACCTTCAGTGGGGATATGAATGGTCGTAGTGGCAATTTGCCTGTTTTAGCTGAAGGATCACAGCTGTTAGTGGCAAATAATGCTATTGGTCAAGAGGCTGGGCGGGTTGAAAAAAGCTTGCATATGACACCTCAAACCATCGGCGAAATAGCGCAGCAGGCAAAGGTTAATCAATTGATGTTGGCGCATTTTATGTTGCGTAGTACAAAGACATTGGATGAGTCACTTGCGATAATAAAAGCAGATTTTACTGGTAAGGTGATGTTGGCGAAGGAGCTTGAGAGCATTCAGGTTAAATAGCGTTCTATTTTAAGAAATGTGATTATGTTTTACCATTATAAAACTTAAGTTTGAATGTTTTATATTTATTGAGATCGTTAAGTATTGTTAAATGAGTTTAGTTTCATACTGGTCATTAAGCTTATGGTATTCAATGAGTCATGAGCTTACTCTCCTCAAAACCTAATTGATGTTGGTTTTATTGTTGGAAGTGTTGATCTGATGAACCACGCTATTTTTGCGGACTCACTTACTCGATATCAAGGGCATTATTTATGGAAAGTACGAAAGTTTTATTGAAAAATGATCAGAATAATCATCTCAATGATCAAATTGAGCAGTTTGATACTTTTCCACCTTTGGTGAAAAAGACCAACACTGAACTCTTTAACTCCTTATGTGAAGCATTCAATACTGATGATGTCACTCCAACCTACATTCGCGGCTACAACTAGTACTGATGAGCATTCCCAGTCTGGAACTGTAACTTGGCTGGGTTATCTCATCACTTCTCCTGTTATTATCTCTGTTTCCCCCCCATCTCCGTGTATGACTCTGCCTCTTGATTGTAAGTCGCTATATTTCTGTAATGGCAATATAAAGTGGCCTCTACTAAGCTTTGTACATTGAAGGAGAGTCATTTTTAGGTAAGAAGAAACTGACTTTGTGTAAATGAATAAGTCAGTTATAAGGGTGAGCAGAATTGACCTATACAGATATATTGTCCCTGTACTACCCAACAAGCCCTGAAAATGAACAGAACTATCTGGAGCGAGTTCACCGTTTTTTCAGTTACTCAATATCAAACATGCTTGTATTGGTATTTGGTGCCTTTGTCATTTCGGTTGTGCTTTCCTACTACGGTAGTAATACAAGGGATACCTATGTCCTATTCTTTGCGACTGTGCTTGTTGCTATGGTCGTTATGTTCATCTCTAAACATGTCGATAAACATAAACCTGAGAGACAAGCGCTAGTCAGATTCCTTATTTATAGAGTTGTCTTAGGTTGTCTGATTGGTCTACTTTATGGTGTGGCTATTTTTCTGCTACCCAAACCCGTTGAAGAAGCTGCCGTGTTATTTCTGCTATGTATCTATCTGTCTGTGATAGGTGTGGCCATTTTTCAATATTCCATGATACCCGCTTATTACATGATGTTTGTGTTGAGTGTATTGATGCCTGTGATGCTGTATTTCATTATGATTAATAGCACTTTTGGAAACTTGGTTATTTTCTTTTTAGTGTCGTGCTCATCGGTGTTCATCAGTAAAGGGCTTAAAGTCTCTAAAAAAGATATTCGTTCAATCACAGTGAATCTCAGGTTAAAGGCCGAAGTGGCTGAGCATGTGATAACCAGAGAGAAGCTGAAGGAGATGGCGTTATTTGATAGCTTGACCAAAGTGGCCAATCGGCATTTATTTGAAGACAGCGCCGAAGACTCTCTTGAACGTGCTAAAGCCAATAAGCAATCTATCGCTTTGCTTTATATTGATCTCAATAATTTTAAAACGATTAACGACAGTTTTGGCCATGAAGTGGGCGATCAAGTGTTAATCGAAGCTGCAAACAGGATTCAACAGAAAATCCGCCATTCTGATCTGGTGGCTAGGTTTGGTGGTGATGAATTTGTGGTCGTGCTTGAAAATTACAGTTTAGATGTGGTTAAAGTAGATTTAATCGATAGCATTCGTGCGACACTCAACGAAGATATTGAAATTGAAGGTAAGCGGCTTGAATTAAGAGCCAGTGTTGGTGTTGCTATGTTTCCCAAAGACGGTAACAGTTTACGAGACCTTCTGCATAATGCCGATAGTAGAATGTATAACCAAAAGAAGGTGCATTAGCGGTAATATTCATTGTTTTATGTGTTCATCCCTTGAAGACTACAGCTCTTAAACTGTTCTCACTCCGCGATATCGACAACGCATTACAAATCATAAAGCAGATACAAAAACACCAGCACAATGGCTGGTGTTTTGATTGGTATCATTCTTAGCGATTAGCCACAAAAATGTTTAACGGCTTTACTGACCAATTCAACACCTGTTTGATCACAAGGTGGTAGCTGTGCATCGCTGGTATTAATTGGCGTAACTCTGTCGCCCCACTTAATCAAGGCAGCAGCAGAAGTGAGACCCGCACCGAAAGCACAAGACAGAATCGTTTGACCCGCTTTAATCTTCCCTTGCTCTAATGCATCACAGATAGCAATAGGGATAGTGGCAGCAGAGGTATTACCATAGTTAGCAATATTGACGATCGCTTTCTCTTTTGGGATCTTCATGCGGCTGATAAGCGTATCAATAATGCGCTCGTTGGCTTGATGAGGAATAACCCAATCAACATCGTCTTTACTGATCTCGCACTTATCGAGCACTTTATTGCTTAGCTTGCCCATGCCTGCGATGGCACGTTTAAAGATCTCTTGACCGTTAAACTCAATATAGAATTCAAGTGATTCAGCACTGAATCTGTCCATGGCGGTACCGAAGCCCGCTTTTAGAATATCACGGCCAGCAGGATCGTTGTTAAGCTCATAGCCAAGGACACCAATTTCCTGATCTGTAGCTTCAAGTACAACTGCACCAGCGCCATCACCGAATAATACGGCTGTGTCACGACGTGACCAGTCTAAGTAGAAAGATAAACGTTCAGCACCAATAACCAGTACTTTCTTGCATTGACCACTTTTAATCTGTGAACTTGCAAGGCCGACACCATAGAGAAAACCACTGCAGGCAGCATTAATATCAAATGCTGCACACGTAGCGCCAACGTTGGCTTGAACGGTAGACGCGATATTCGGGATCAAGGTATCAGGACTGGCTGTCGCTAAAATGATCATATCTAAGTCGCTACCTTCGATACCGGCGGCGGCAAGCGCATGCTGCGCGGCCACAGAGGCGAGTTCAGAAGTATTTACATGACTGATATGACGCTGACTGATGCCTGTACGTGATTTAATCCATTCGTCAGAAGTTTCAATGAAAGTTGAAAGGTCATGGTTTGTTAGTGTTGCTGGAGGAACACATTTTCCCCAACCGGTAATTGTGGCGTACTGCATCTAGTTTTCTCTCAAATAAAAAAGGCAGAACCTTGGCTCTGCCTTATCAAACGTAAATTTAGCTTAACAAGTCGTCTGCTCTGCAACTGTGATCTATACCACTTGTTGAGCGACAAGATCGCGGATCTCACTAGCAGCATGCAGAATATGAGCATGTAATAGCTCAACAGCCTTGTCTATCTCTTTATTCTTGCAGAACCTGAGCAGATCACGGTGATCTTGTTCAGCTCTAGGTATTCCACCTGCAAGCAGTAACTGTAAACGAATATAACGATCACAATTGGTATTTAAACCATGCACAACCTCTAAGGTATGTGGGCGGTTTGCTGGCTGATATAAACTCGTGTGGAAGCGAGTATTAAGCTCACTCCAAGTGGCGACAGCATCTTCATGCTTAAATGCAGACTCTAATTCATCAAGCACTTTTTCAGCTTGAAGAACATCATCGTCGGTTAAATTTGGGATGGCTTTAGCGAGTAGATCGGTTTCAATCATGGCTCTGAGCTCGAACAGCTCTGTCACTTGCTCGACTGACAGCACGGTTGCTGTCGCGCCCTTGTGGGCTTCAAATTTGACTAAACCTTCAGCTTCTAACTGAAGTAAGGCTTCTCTAACAGGAATACGACTGACATTTAACTCTTCGGCTAATGCACTTTGACGAAGTGGTTCACCAGCTGCGATATCACCAGAAAGGATTTTTTCTCTAAGCACTTCAACGACAACTTGGGTGCGAGTTTTATGGATAATAGGTGTTGATCGGCTCATAGTTTCAATTTTGGCTATTCGTTATTATATTTTATCCTTGTAAGATTACCGTTATTGTCAATATAAATAAAGGGAAACTATCTTCCCTCTATTTATTTATGGTAAATCAAGCAGAGTTTAAAATGTCATCACTTTTGGGGCTGACAGTGATAATTCACTTGGTAAAATTGATTCAGGCATATTTTGATAGCAAATAGGGCGCTCAAAGCGCTTCATTGCCTGACTGCCCACTGAGGTGCTGCGGCTATTCGTGCTGGCTGGATATGGGCCACCATGATTCATTGAATGACACACTTCTACACCAGTCGGCATTTGGTTGAAAATCAGACGGCCAACATTGTAGGCCACCGCTTCAATCAAGTCCGAATGTTGTGACAATTCAGCGTCGGTTCCATGAATGGTCGCGGTCAATTGACCTTCTAAATCATCAGCCACTTGTTGCATCTGTGCTTGAGTGTCACATTCAACCAAGATTGCGCATGGACCAAATACCTCTTGCTGTAGCGCTTGTGAGGCTAAATACGCTTCAGCTGAGACTCTTAATGCAATGGGGCGGGTTTGGTGGCTTGCGCTAGCAGCTTGTCCCTGTGCAATTAAATTAACCTGCGGATTTTTCAATAGCGCATCAATTAGTGCTTGATAGGTCGCTGCTATGCCTGGCGTTAACATTGCCGATGCGGCTAAAGATGAAATATCTTCCGTCACGGTCGCGATGTAACGATTTAGTGCATCGCCTCTTTGAGCCACAATGACACCGGGACTGGTACAGAATTGACCGTGACCCATCAACATTGATTGTACTTGGGTGCTGGCAAGCTGCTCGGCCTTGTCTGACAAAATCTGGCTTAATAGGAATTGTGGATTGGTTGAGCCTAGCTCGCCGTAAAAAGGAATAGGCTCAGCTCTGGCTGCGCATAAGTCAGCTAAGAGTCGACCGACCTTGAGTGAACCGGTGAAACCCACCGCTTTAATTGCACTTTGATTGACAAGATCAACCGATACCTGCGGTGTAGCGCCTTGCACTAAGCTAAATACGCCAGCAGGCATATTACAACGCGTGATGGCTTTTTCGATTGCGCGGGTGACCAACTCACTTGTTGCGGCATGGGCAGGGTGCCCTTTAACGATAACGCTGCAACCTGCCGCTAATGCAGAGGCCGTATCACCGCCTGCTGTTGAGAACGCCAACGGGAAGTTAGAGGCGCCAAATACAGCGACGGGACCTAATGGCAATACGCTAAGTCGGGTGTCGGCTTTTGGCAGTGGAGCTCGCTCAGGATTAGCCAAATCGACAAATTTAGGATCAAGTGGCTGACGCAACGTACTGGCAAATAATTTTAACTGGCCACATGTTCTGCCTGTTTCACCTTGAAGTCTGGCCATAGGCAGGCCCGTTTCTAAGTGAGCTGTTGTGGTAATGGTGTCTATGTCAGCTTGGATCTCATCGGCTATCGCCTCTAAAAATTCGGCGCGTTGTTCAGGAGTTGTTGAGCGGTATTGATTGAATGCCTGTTTGGCCGCGTTTGCTGCTGCTTCGATATCTTGGCTTGATGCACTGGCAAATTGCCAATTCAAGGGCACATTTTCTACTGGATTAAAGCTTGAAAAAGCGCCTTTATCACCGATCCATTCACCCTTGATAAAGTGTTGTCCGGTTATTGTTGTCTTTATTGTGTCTGTCATAATAATTCCTGAATAAGGGTGTCAATTAATGAGTTATAAGTGAAGGTGCTATACCACTTGAAAGCCAAAGGCGTAGGGATCGCTGTCATCAACGGTAATGGTGTTGTGACCGGTAATGCGTGCCCAACCTTGAATGCTTGGCATAATGGCGGGGTATTCACCTACCGTGGTTGCCGACTCTATGCGGCCGACAAACTGGCTGCCGATAATGCTTTCATGAGTGTACTGATCGCCGACATTAAGCAATCCTTTGGCATAGAGTTGTGCCAGACGGGCACTTGTTCCTGTGCCACATGGAGAGCGATCGATAGCCTTGTCACCATAAAAAACGGCATTAGCTCCATCAGAACCTTCACTGATGGTGTCGCCAGTCCATAACACATGTGAAATCCCTGAAACCGTGGAGTCATCAGGGTGTACGCACGTTAACTGCTCATGGGCTATTTGGCGCACAATAGGGCTCCAGCGCAGAATGTCTGCTGCAGACCAATGCCTTAGCCCTGGGAAATTAGCTTGAGGTTCTACGATGACGTAGTAGTTGCCGCCGTAGGAAACATCGATTTTTAATGGGCCAAGTTCTGGAATATCGAGGATCACATCACGGTGGGCTAAGTAAGCGGGCACATTGTAAATTTTGACCCAGTCAACTTTGGAACCCGTTTGCTGGAAATCGATATTAATCTGACCTGCTGGTACATCGATAATGAGCTTTCCAGGCGTTTTGGTTGCAAGCAGACCTGACTCAATTGCCGCGGTAATGGTGCCGATAGTGCCGTGACCACACATAGGCAGACAGCCACTTGTTTCGATAAACAAAATTGAGGCGTCAGCAGAGTCACTGCAAGGGGGATACAAAAATGCCCCCGACATCATGTCGTGGCCTCTGGGCTCGAACATCAATGCTTTGCGGATCCAATCATATTGATTGAGAAAATCTTGTCGTTTCTCACTCATGGTGCGGCCTTTAAGATCCGGGTGGCCACTGGTAACCAAACGAACCGGATTGCCGCAGGTGTGAGCATCGACGCAAAAAAAGGTTCCTTTTAACATCTCAATCTTACTCCATTTTTCCCGTTCCTCTTGGGTAGGGCAAACAGTGAATATGGGTGATAGAGACTCAACTCATTCACCCATTATTTCAAAGAGGAAGCAGGCAGTTAACCCTTAATCTAAGTTGTACTTATCAAGATCGATACGTGTCGCCATTGCTTCTTGAATGACATTTTCGACATAAGCTCGATCTTCACCGATTAACGTCATGCGAGGCATACGGACATTTTCGCTTCCACGGCCCACGATTTGTTCAGCAAACTTAATGCATTGAACCAAAGTAGGGATAGTGTCTAGGCGTAGTAAAGGCATAAACCAACGGTAGATCTCGCGAGCTTCTTCGATACGACCAGCACGGGCTAGCTTGAATAGCGTGACGGATTCACGTGGAAACACATTTGTGAGACCAGATATCCAACCTGTTGCCCCTAAGAAGATACTCTCAAGCGCGATATCATCAACACCACACAGAATATTGAAACGATCGCCAAAGCGTGACTGTAGTTCAGTCAAACGACGAGTATCGGTGGTGGACTCTTTAATCGCGACAATGTTGTCTTCTTCAGCAAGCGTTGCCGTCATCTCCAAGTTGATATCGATGCCATAACCAACAGGGTTGTTGTAGATCATGATAGGCAACTTAGTTGAACGTGCGACAGTCTGGAAGTGAGCAACCACCTCTCGATCGGTGCCGCGATACACCATAGCAGGCAGTAACATTAAGCCATCAACACCAATCTCTTCGATATCTTGGGCGTACTGGGCTGCTTGCTCGGCAGTATTTTCAGTACAACCAGACAAGACTAAAATACGGCCTTTAACAGTATCGACCGTGTGCTTAATAAACTCGCGCTTTTCTGCCGGGCTCAGTGAAGCATTCTCGCCTATGGTGCCTAGAGCAATAATACCGTCTATACCGTCATTGATGAGATCCTCCAGCATACGGGCATTCGATTCGTAGTTAATCGAACCGTCATCATTAAACTGTGTCGAGATTGCTGGGAAAACACCTTGCCAATTTACTTTCATCTTAAAGACCTCTTTCACTTTTGATACAGATATAAACAGATTGAATTATGTCGAATTTTGGATTATCCCAAAAACTTATAGTATATTGTATACAATAATTCAAAAAATAAAACCCTGTTTTTAGTATTGGTTATATCTGTCGATGTCAAATACTATATATTGCATGCAAAAAATATGGAAGGATGCACCATGAAGCTTAACAATCTACCTTCAGAAGTTGTCAGTAAGCGTCAACAATTCATAACACTCGATGCCCACACAGAAGGGGAACCCTTAAGGATCATCATGTCTGGTTATCCGGAGATTATGGGGCGAACCATATTGGAGATGCGCCAATATCTGATGGAACATTTAGATGACTATCGCACCTTGTTGATGCATGAACCTAGAGGTCATGCAGACATGTATGGGGCAATCATTACTAGAGCTGTCACCCCTGGAGCGGATTGTGGTGTGCTGTTTTTGCATAATGAAGGCTATAGCAGTATGTGTGGTCATGGTATTTTGGCACTCGTTAAAGTGATGTGTGAAACAGGCACCATTAGCTTAGAGAATGAGCCTAGAGTGATAAAAATCGATGCTCCGGCAGGGCTCATTACCGCCAAAGCATCGCGTGACGCTGATGGTAAGATTCAAGCAAGCTTTGAGAATGTAGACTCATGGGCGGAGTCATTAGATTGCTCTGTCATGGTCGAAGGTTTTGGTAAGGTGAACTACGATATCGGTTTTGGTGGTGCTTACTACGCGTATGTTGATGCCGATCTGTTGGGCATCAGTTGTGACCGAGAGAATGTGCCTCAACTAATCGATATCGGCAGGCGTATTAAACATGCGGTGATGGAGTCTCATGTATTGACTCATCCGTTAGAAAAAGAGTTAAGTTTTCTCTATGGCACCATTTTCACCTCAAACAAGGTGACTAATCCACAAGCACATTCACGTCATGTGTGCGTTTTTGCTGATGGCGAGGTGGATAGGTCGCCAACGGGAACAGGGGTTGCAGCGCGAATGGCCTTGCTGCATGCCAAGGGAGAGGTCGAGTTAAATCAATCTTTAATGATTGAGAGTATTGTCGACGGAAGGATGATTGTTAGCGCTTTAAGGAAGAGTGAGTTTCACGGTAAACAAGCCGTTATCCCGCAAGTCGCGGGTCGGTCATACATTACCGGGCAGCATCAATTTATTATCGATCCTGATGATCAGTTTCAAACAGGCTTTATGCTGCGTTAATGTCTTGAACTTGAGTTAAAGCATTAATTTCGACATAGAGATAAAACGAAAGGCAAACAGAGTGATGACACTGACAGACAGTAAAGGTTGTGAACAACCGCAGAAGGTAAAAGAAAGGGTCACCGTTATCGGTGCCGGTATTGTGGGTCTTACTGCGGGGATAGAATTGCAAAGAGCGGGTTTTCAAGTCGAGATTATAGATAAAGAGGGCGTGGCTGCGGGCGCCTCTAGGGGGAATGCAGGTCACTTCGCGACTGAGCAGGTATTTCCGCTGGCAGATCCGAGTTTATTACCGAAATTACCGGGCATGTTACTCGACCCGCTAGGGCCATTTCGTATTCAACCTCGCTATTTTGTTAAAGCCGTTCCTTGGTTTATTCGTTTCCTGTTTAATATGTTGCCCACTAAAAGAGCCCATAATAGCCAAGCGATTAAGCGACTTAATCAACACTCTATTGTCGCCATCAGTGAGCTTGCTACTTTCTGTGGTTGCGAAGATTTACTGCTGTTTCACGGTAGTCTGCTGGTATTTGAAGGAACTGATATAGCAGAGGTTGAAAAGACCTTTCAACTTTACCGCGAAGCAGGGGTTAACGTCAGACTGCTTAATGGTAAAGAGGTTAGGGAGCTTGAACCTAGTTTGAGTGACACCATTACTCACGGTTTGTACTTTACCCATGTCGGACATACAAGCGATCCTTATCAATTGTGTCAGGCATTTGCCAAAAAATTTGTGGCATTAGGTGGGAAATTGATCACCGATGAGCTGCAATCAATTGGATCGGATCAGCTCCAACACAAAGCGGTCAGTTTACATCTGGTGTCAGGGGAGGTATTAAAAGCAGATAAGTTGCTTATAGCATCTGGTGCTTGGTCAAAACCTTTTGCTAAACAGTTGGGCCATAATGTGCCGCTTGAATGTGAGCGGGGTTACCATTTGATGATGCCGCAAAAAAGTAGCTTGTCGAGGCCCGTTGCTTCCTATAATCGAAAATTCATCATTACGCCCATGAGTGAAGGCACACGATTAGCCGGAACCGTTGAATTTGGCGGTTTAAAAGCACCTTTAGTTGACGCCCGCGCTGATTGTTTATTCCCCCATGGTAAAGCGCTACTGCCTGAACTGTTCAGTGATGCTAACGCGAGTGACGGTGAGCGATGGATGGGATTCAGACCTTCTATGCCAGACAGTTTGCCCGTATTAGGAAGCAGTTCTAATCACACCAATGTGTTCTTCTCATTTGGGCATCAACATTTAGGACTGACCTGGTCAGCGATAACTGCCAAGTTAGTGGCTCAACAGATGTCAGGCAAACAACCAGACGTTGATTTGAATGATTATCGGATTGATAGGTTTAGCTAAACTTTTTGGTCGTCTTCAAATGAAGACTGATTACATTATTCTGATTCATTTTAGCCTTCTAAAATACTTCCGTCTAATCAGTAACTTTGCTATCGCCGACTTAAAGGATTAGGGCGCACTTGTATGTTTTTATATAGGCACAGTTAGTGTTGAAGTTGGTAAGTAGTCGAGTGGATTTCATAAACACTATGAACCTTTTTATTGCATATAAATAGAAACAGATATTTAACTTGTGTTAGGTTTGCGCGAAACAAGCAAGAGACAGAAATGTTATTCTGCCGCTAATTCATAACCTGTTAGGTGTATGCATATATTATTTTTTATCAAAAGTAATTGGCCTCGGATATTAGAGGTTTTATTGATGCCTCTAGTGTTGTTTGTTCTTGGAATATGGATGAACGCGAAGACATCTGCTTGGCAAGAGGATATCGCTGTAACACAAATGGTCGATAGTTACTTTGACGGTGTTATGAGTCATGCATCTTCTACAGAAAGTGACGTTTTTTATAAAACAGCATTAGCTCGAAGTCGTTCTCTATTTTTCCATTTAGCTGAACTGGATCGTAAAAGAGAGTTTATTAATGTGTTGCGTTTTATTTCTGAAGTAGAACCAGATCTATTGCGAAGTAGCCCTTTTGAGCAAGACCCACAAGCTGCTCCGTATCATATTAATTTAAATCATTCTGATTTGTCTTCAAGTGATATAGAAATCATGTCGATTGACAGTTTGGATTTTTCTAGTTCAAATTTCGAGAGGACGAATTTCTATGAATTTTCTTGCGATGACTGCAGTTTTGATAGTTCATCCTTTCGCAATGCTAGTTTTGTTTCGACTAGCTTTTCAGGAAGTGATCTGAGTAATGCTGATTTTAAAGGTAGCAATATAAGCAATGCGTATCTAGAGGGAGCTAAATTAGAATTTGCTATATGGAGTAATGGTATCGTTTGCGCTAAAGGCTCTATCGGTACATGTGATTAAAAACCGCCTAGCGAGGCTCTTCGGAGTGCCAAATTTAAGACTTGCTGAGTATTCTCCTGTTTTTGTGATTAGGCAGTCAATTTGTGCTAAGAAGTGAGTTTGTAGGGACTGTGTAAAATTTAATTGTTTATTCTTAATCTAATCGTCATAAAAATTTGTTTTTTTCTTGAACTCTACAATTCTCTATACCTCAATCTAAGAGATAAATAATCAGGTGTAGATGCGGCTGTGACCTTCCGTGGCATGGACGTTCTATGACATCCATGTCACCACGGCATTTGTGAATCCATTCACATCAGATGTCACGGCCGAGACTATAGGGATATACTCGTGTCGTGTCACTGAAGTAGCTGCACATACCC
>OJDH01000350.1_pt1 | contig 23038 bp, 19 predicted proteins | sample 1592761 | NCBI WGS metagenome assembly OJDH01 (sample SAMN05416855, study PRJEB24817) | seawater metagenome | isolation source: Sea water | place: Canada:Atlantic | collected 2013-11
GTCAGATGTGTATAAGAGACAGCTAAAATATCTATCATAACTCACCTCTGAATGGTTACTATTTTGTTGTTTTAGCTTTTGCCTTCGCCTTTTCAGCATTTAATTTAGATTTCAATGCTTCAAGTTCTGCTGACACTGAATCTTCAGCTTCTAGCGCTGCAAACTCATCACTCAAACTCTTCTGGTTACCTAAGTCATAGGCGTCTACCTGAGACTCTAAACCTTCAACACGACGCTCATATTGTTCAAACTTACTCATCGCGTTATCAATTTTGCTCGAATCTAACTGCTTCTTTACTTCTAAACGTGAACTTGCAGTCTGCTTGCGCATAATGATGGTCTTTTGACGAGCTTTTGCATCAGCCAATTTCTCTTGTAGCAGGTTCACTTCCTCTTTAAGGCGGGTGATCTGCTCTTCAACAACCACTAACTCTTGCGTTAACGTAGTGGCAAGTTCAGTTGCTTTCTGCTTTTCGATTAACGCTGCTTTAGCCAAATCCTCACGATCTTTTGATAATGCTAACTCAGCTTTATTCTGCCAATCTTCAACCTGCTCCTGCACCTTAGCGATACGACGAAGTAGCTCTTTTTTCTCAGCGAGTACTTTAGCTGAAGTAGAACGAACCTCGACCAAAGTATCTTCCATTTCCTGAATAATCAGGCGTACCATTTTTTCTGGATCTTCAGCCTTATCAAGTAATGAACTGATGTTTGAATTAATGATATCTGCAAAGCGAGAGAAAATTCCCATAATACTATCCTCAAAATTAATGTTGGTGTCGTAGAGTTTAATCCACTTTCCGTGCCAACTTTCAACAACTCATTAAATACAATAACTTAACCAATATATTAACTTTTTCTTTCTTTTATTAACAGAGGGGATTATTATAATTTTCACCAACTATTAGCGTTAAAGACTAAAACTTACTGTGGCAAATCAATTTCAGCAAGATAATCTTATCGGCCAGTCTAATGCCCTATTAGAAGTACTAGAGCATGTTTCTCAAATTGCGCCGCTTTCCAAACCCGTACTTATCATCGGTGAGCGAGGAACCGGTAAAGAGCTGATCGCCGAACGACTTCACTTCTTATCAAAGCGTTGGGATCAAAACTTTATTAAGCTCAACTGCTCCTCATTAAGTGAGAACTTACTCGAAAGTGAACTATTTGGCCATGATGCTGGTGCATTTACTGGCGCAAATAAAAAACATGAAGGCCGTTTTGAACGCGCTGATGGTGGCACACTTTTTCTCGATGAATTAGCCAATACTTCAGGTTTGATCCAAGAAAAACTGCTAAGAGTAATTGAATATGGTGAGTTTGAGCGTGTCGGGGGTAGTAAAACGGTTCAAACTAATGTCAGACTCGTCTGCGCCGCAAATGAAGATCTCCCCTCTTTAGCCGAAGCCGGAGAGTTTCGTGCCGATCTACTCGACCGTTTAGCTTTTGATGTGATCACCTTGCCGCCATTACGACACCGTAAAGAGGATATAAAGCCACTAGCAGAATACTTTGCCGTAGGCATGGCCAGACAATTGAAGATGGAACTGTTTGAAGGCTTCAGCCTTTCGGCTATGCAACAACTCATGGATCACCCTTGGCCAGGAAATATACGTGAGCTGAAAAACGTTGTAGAGCGCAGTGTCTACCGTAATGCAGAAAGTGAAGCAGCCATTGAAAACATCATTCTTGATCCATTTGCATCTCCATACCGTCCAACCACCAGAGTTAAAACGATTGAACGTCAACAATCACAAGCCAACGTTGAAACGAGTAGTGTACAAACATCAATCAATGCAGAACCGACTCAAATGAGCAGTTCCTCTTCACTCCCACCTGCGTTCCCCATCGATTTTAAAGAGCATTGTGAAGGCCTTGAAGTCATCTTACTCAAACAAGCGCTAGAGGCTGGCCAATACAATCAGAAGAAAACTGCGGAATTATTAGGGCTAAGTTATCACCAACTACGAGGGATATTGAAAAAATACAACCTACTGGATAAAGCATGATTTGTATTAATAACATAAGCACATTGCTCATCTGTCTGCTGCACTGTTAAAATGATTGCCTAAGTCCAGAAAAAATGAATATTTGATGAGCATGCTGATAAAGCGTCTATCTCGATACGCCATGGTCACTTGTCTAGGCGTGCTTGCTGTAGGGTGTGGTCCCCAACGCGTACCACCAGGTTTGGTGTATTGCTCTGAAGGGAATCCGGAATCTTTTAATCCCCAGTTAGTGACTTCCGGAACAACTGTCGATGCCACATCACAACAGCTCTATAATAGCTTGGTCGATTACGATGCTAAAACGGGAAGAATTACCCCATCTCTTGCCACAGATTGGCTGATTAGTGATGATGAACTCACCTATACATTTACCTTACGTAAAGGTGTCGACTTTCACCAATCCATTGATTTCACGCCTAGCAGACAGTTTAATGCTGATGACGTACTCTTTTCTTTTAATCGAGTCATCGATACAAATCATCCCTATCATTCCGTATCAAAGACAGGTTACCCCTTCTTTCAAAGTATCGGGTTTGACAAGCAGATCAACCTCATTGAAAAAATCTCAGATGATAAAGTCGCCTTCCATCTCAACGCTCGTGATGCTTCATTTCTCTCTAACCTAGCCTCAGGATTCGCCGTTATTCTATCCGAGGAATACGCAGATGGGTTGGCCATACGCGGTGAAAAAGAAAAAATCGATAGACTTCCCATTGGTACAGGTCCATTTCAACTCATTAAATATGTGAAAAACGAGTATATTCGTTACCACAGAAATGAGCATTATTGGCGCACTTTACCGAAATCTGAAATGCTGGTATTTGATATCACGCCAAAAAGTACTTCACGATTAGCAAAACTGATCACCGGAGATTGCAGTGTTTCTGCGCTTCCAAAAGCGGGTGAACTAGAGGTTATCTTGGCCCATGATGAGTTAGTCATAGACTCACAACCCGGGTTTAATGTCGCTTTTTGGGCTTTTAATACTCAAAAACCGCCTTTTGATGATGTCAGAGTAAGAAAAGCATTAGCCCATGCGATCGATAGAGAAAACATACTCCGTGTGGTCTACCAAAAAACAGCCGTGAATGCGACGGGATTGTTACCGCCGATGTCATGGGCATATTCAGAAAATAAGCCGATTATCAATTATGATCCTGAGGAGGCTAAGCGTCTACTCAAAGAAGCAAATATCACCAAGTTAAGCATTGATATATGGGCCATGCCTGTTGCGCGCATTTACAATCCAAATGCCTTGAAAACCGCTGAATTGATCCAAGCTGATCTGGCCAATATCGACGTAAAAGTGAATATCGTCAGCTATGACTGGAGTGTGTTTAACCAAAAACTGAGTCAACATAGTTACGACTCGGTACTCATCGGTTGGACTGCAGATAATAGTGACCCAGATAATTTCTTTACCCCCATACTAAGCTGCTCATCAGTAACATCGAGCAGTAATCGCTCTCGTTGGTGTCACCCAGATTTGGATCTGATTTTAGCTCAAGCACGATCCACTACGAACATAGAGGAGCGGAAAAAATTCTATCAAGCAGCTGAGGCCATTTTTGCGTCACAGCTTCCTATGCTCCCACTCGCCCATGCAACAAAACTCGCATTTAAGCATAAGGGCGTCAGCGAAATGGAGTTAACACCCTTTGGGGGCATTTCATTCACGGGAACGGAAGAAAGTGCTAATCAGAATAAACCCAAAGAGGAGCTAAGATAATGGTCCGCTATCTGTTACGAAGGCTTAATCTGTTTTTAGCCACCTCATTAGTGCTATTTGTTGTGTTATTTATTGTTACCAACCAGTTCCCTGTTGAACAACGATTCGCACTCACAGGCATACAGTCACCTAATGCCCAACAAATCGCCCAAATAGAGACTGATTTTAATTTAAATAGCGGCGTTTTCAATCAATTCATCGCCTATCTACAACAAAGACTCAGCGGTAACCTTGGTATTTCAGCCACCTCTCAGCGCCCTGTCGCCGATGAGCTGGCATCAGTGCTTCCAGCCACTTTTGAACTTGCTGCCGTATCAGGAACGCTCGCGCTAATGTTCGGTTTACCTCTCGGTATTCTCGCATCACTCAGTCGACATAAAGTGACCCAACACACCATCATGGCGATCACATTAACGGGTTACTCTATCCCAGTATTCTGGTTAGGATTAACCTTATCTCTTTGGTTCGGTGTTGAACTGGGCTGGCTCCCCATCTCCGGACGACTCAATCTGCTCTATGAAATAGAACCAGTTACTGGTTTTATGTTAGTCGACACCTTATTATCCACATCGCCTTACAGTACCTCAGCATTTTTCGACGCTGTATTGCATATTATTTTGCCCGCCATCACCCTCGCTGTATTACCTTTTACGGTTGTCGTCAGGATCACTCGTTCCGCGATGATGACCATCATGGATCAAACCTATATAAAGGCAGCTGAAGCAAGAGGTTTGCACACGTCCAGAATCGTACTGCGACATGCTTTACCAAACGCTGTGATCCCTGTGATAAAGAGTTTAGGCTTGATGTTAGGCTCATTTGCGAGTTATGCCATGGTCGTGGAGGTCATTTTTGCTTGGCCAGGGATCGGGTCTTGGCTCGTCGCTGGAATATACCAGCGAGATTACACTGTTATTCAAGGTGGCGTACTCGCGGTAGCTTTGATCATCATCTTTCTCAGCATCATGATAGAAGTGTTACACACAAGCATTAACCCGCTTAGCAGGAAAGAACTTTATGCCTCAAATTAAGGTCTATCAGGGAGATGAAATCCCGTCACCCATGCGCAAAATCTGGCTCACCTTTGCTGACAATCCGTTTGCATTTGCAGGTCTATGGGCTGTTGCTGGATTTTTGTTACTGGCAGTGTTTGGTCCTTTAATCGCCCCTTATAGCGCGGAACATCAAGATCCACAGGCGCTATTATTAGCACCATCTTGGGATCCGGCCGGCACCGTAGAACACTTTCTAGGAACTGATGATCTAGGAAGAGATATCTTTAGTCGACTACTTCATGGCGCCCATCTCACATTTGGCGTGGCATTAGGCATAGTATTAACCTCACTTGTACTTGGTTTTATCATTGGTTCAATTTCTGGCATGATGAAAGGGTTAAAGTCGAGTATTTTGAGCCACCTTCTTGACGCCTTGCTCTCTATTCCTTCCCTCTTGATGGCTATCTTAGTCGTCGCCGTAATGGGACCAGGACTGAATAATGTCTTTTGGGCCGTGGGCATTGCGCTCACTCCCCAATTCGTTCGTGCGATACATCAAGCTATACATGAAGAGCTGCAAAAAGAGTATGTCAAAGCGGCCAAGTTAGATGGCGCAAACCCAATACAAATATTCTGGTATGTGATTATGCCAAATGTGTGGGATACGGTCATTATTCAAACAACATTAGGGATCTCAGCAGCAATATTAGATATTGCAGCACTGGGGTTTCTGAACTTAGGGGCACAAGCACCGAGTCCGGAATGGGGTGCGATGGTCTCACAGGGAATGGATAACATTTTAACCGCCCCTTGGACAGTGACAATTCCTGGGGTTGCTATTTTATGTAGTGTCCTCGCCATTAATTTAGTCGGTGACGGCTTAAGATCGGCGCTATCGCCGATCAATAACTAAGTCTCTATTAGATATTATGCCTCTACTCGATATTCGTAATTTAACCATAGAGCTCGATACACCTCACGGGCGTGTCAAAGCACTCGAACGAGTCAGCCTGACCATTAATGCCGCTGAAATCCACGGGCTAGTCGGTGAGTCTGGTTCTGGCCGTAGTTTGCTTGCTCGAGCCATACTGGGGATCCCTGGGCATAACTGGAGCATTACAGCTGATCGTATGATGTGGGATGGACGCAACTTACTTGAGATGAGTTCCAAGCAACGGCGTAATTTGATGGGCAGCGAGATATCCATGATATTCCAAGACCCTTCAAGTAGCCTAGATCCAGTGATCAGTGTCGGGGCGCAGTTAATTGAAGCGATGCCAGCACATAAGCAAACCCCCTTTTGGCGTAGAACTAAAAAGAAAAAACAAACAGCCGAAAAATGGCTCCACAAGGTTGGGATTAAAAATACCGAAAGAGTGATGTCGAGTTATGCGTGGGAATTGTCAGAAGGTGAATGTCAGAAAGTAATGATAGCAATGGCAGTTGCCAATCAACCTCGATTGCTCATTGCCGATGAACCGACAAACTCCATGGAAATACAAACCCAGGCACAGATCTTTAGACTCTTGAGCAAACTGAACCAACTTCAAGGTGTATCAATACTGCTTATCAGCCATGAGTTAGAGACCTTGTCCATGTGGTGCGACCAACTGTCGGTTATGTACTGTGGCCAAATTATGGAGTCAGGACCAACGTCAGAGATCGTCGCTCAGCCCTATCACCCTTACACTAAAGCCTTACTAGATAACATTCCAAACTATTCAGGCGAGATGAACCATAAGAGTATCATGCCGACCTTGCGAGGATCTGCTCCAGCGTTGCAGCATCTTCCCATTGGTTGCCGATTAGGTCCCAGATGCCCCGAAGCGCAGAAAAAATGTGTGAATAAGCCCAACCTTTGCCACAAAAAGAATCGCTATTTCGCATGCCATTTTCCGTACCATGAAGAGCAATGTAATGACGAGTCCACTGCTTCAAGTTAATAAGTTAAGTAAACGTTTCGAGACGGGTTACAAGGGATTCAAGCGTACTTATAATCAAGCGCTACACCCGGTTTCATTTGTTTTGAACAGAGGTGAGACCTTAGCCATTGTCGGTGAAGCAGGCTCAGGTAAAAGTACGCTTGCCCGTATTTTGGTCGGCGCAGAAGTCAGAACAACCGGAGAAATCCTCTTTGAAGGTGAAGCCTTAGAGCTCAGAAACCTCAAACAAAGGTGTAGGTTGATTAGAATGATTTTCCAAGATCCTAATACCTCACTTAACCCCAGATTAACCATTGGGGAACTTCTCGATGAACCGTTAAAGTTCAATACTGATCTCGACGTTCAAGCACGAAAAGCACAAGTCATAGATACATTGAGAAAAGTTGGGTTATTACCTGAACATGCTGAGTTTTACCCTCACATGATTTCAGAAGGCATGAAACAGCGAGTCGCCGTTGCGCGTGCGTTAATGCTGAATCCAAAAATCATCATCGCAGATGAGGCCTTAACAGCACTCGATCTTTCGGTTCGTTCTCAAATTTTAAACCTGCTACTGAAATTGCAAAAAGAGATGGGACTTTCCTATATTTTTGTTTCCCACAACCTAAGTATTATTAGGCACTTCAGTGACAAAATAATGGTGTTACACAAGGGTGAAATGGTTGAAAAGGCCACAACAGAAAATCTGTTTAATTCACCTCAACATGAATACACACAAAGATTACTCCAACAACAAGACTTACTGAACCATAAGCGGGGATGATTGGTATCACTGCTCCAACCACTCACTATTTAGGGATATTTAATCAAAAAAAAGTGTCTTTTTCCCTTTGATTAATTATCCTATCGACACTTTTTAAAGAGAAGCAGAAAAATGATAATTAAACCTAAAACACGTGGCTTTATCTGTACCACCACTCATCCTGTCGGTTGTGAGGCCAATGTACTCGAACAAATCAATACAACTAAAGCTAAAGGTGCCATCAAAAATGGACCGAAAAAAGTATTAGTTATCGGTTCTTCTAGTGGCTATGGTCTATCTTCACGTATCGCTGCTGCATTTGGTAGTGGGGCTGCAACTCTAGGTGTCTTTTTTGAAAAGCCTGGAACAGAAAAAAAGCCAGGTACAGCAGGTTGGTATAACTCAGCAGCATTCGATAAGTTTGCAAAAGCTGAAGGTCTATATTCTAAAAGCATCAATGGTGATGCGTTTAGTCATGAAGCGAAACAGAAAGCGATAGACATCATCAAAGCTGATCTTGGTCAGATTGATATGGTGGTCTACTCACTCGCGTCTCCTGTGCGTAAACTGCCTGACTCTGGCGAGCTTATTCGCTCATCGCTTAAGCCTATCGGCACGACTTACACTGCAACGGCTGTTGACACCAATAAAGACTTAATCATCGCAACTAGCGTAGAGCCTGCAACAGAGCAAGAGATCCAAGATACTGTCACAGTGATGGGTGGAGAAGATTGGGAGCTTTGGTTAGCAGCCCTTTCTGACGCTGGTGTACTCGCTGACGGCTGTAAGACAGTGGCATACAGCTATATAGGCACTGAACTAACTTGGCCTATCTACTGGCATGGTGCTCTTGGCAAAGCCAAAATGGATTTAGACCGTGCGGCTAACGCATTAAATGACAAGCTGTCTGTCACTGGCGGTAGTGCTAATGTTGCAGTGCTTAAAAGCGTTGTGACTCAGGCTAGCTCTGCCATTCCTGTCATGCCTCTTTACATCGCTATGGTCTTTAAAAAGATGCGCGAAGAGGGATTGCACGAAGGATGTATGGAACAGATTAATCGTATGTTTGCGGAACGTTTATACCGTGAAGACGGCCAAGCTCCACAAGTCGACGATGCCAATCGCTTACGTTTAGATGACTGGGAACTGCGCGAAGAAATTCAGCAACATTGCCGCGACTTATGGCCATTAGTCACCACTGAGAACTTGAGTGAGCTAACTGATTATCGTGAATACAAAGATGAATTCTTAAAACTCTTCGGTTTTGGTATTGAATCTGTAGATTACGAAGTCGATGTCAACCCTGAAGTAAATTTTGATGTAGAACAGTTTTAAAAACAAACAGATACCTAGCTCAAAATAACGACTAAGATGCGTCACTTCAAAAAGTGGCGCTTTTTTTTTAAAAGTTAATTCCGCATTAACGCGTATTCCAATACAATTCTCGACTTAGGATTATATTAAGTAAGGTTAATAAAATGAGAATCAGCGCACGTAATTCTTTGAACGGTAAGATTATTTCAATCTCTGAAGGTTCAGTAAACAATGAAGTGGTTATCGAACTTGCACCTGGTGTTGAAATTACCTCTGTGGTAACAAAAGCATCATGTGAGAGTTTAGGTCTTGAAGTGGGTGGCAACGCTTATGCTATCATCAAGGCAAGTAATGTGATGGTTGCTGTAGATTAATAGCGACAACCAGATAGAACATTGTTCAATGCAATATACATAAAATATATTGCATTGTTTTTTCTCGTAGTACTCACACTCACTCCCCCAAAATATTAATCAGTATTTAAACCATCCCCCCTGAAAACACTCTTAACAATCTCTTCTTTAGCAATCTGAAATTAACTTAATAGCAGACATATACCTCACTATGTTGTCTCCCTCCCGACTTGTCGATCGCCTTCCCAGTGCTGGAGCGGGTTCATAGCTCTGACTGCAATGGATTGTGGAAATTTGCAATCAATATCAGGAATATCTGGCACCCTGCGATCACGGATAAATACATCGTATATAAAAAAGGCCAGCAAATGCTGGCCTTTAAATTCATACTTATTCAGATCTTATTGTATCGCTGAATAAACCACTTCACTGTTCGCTTTTAGTGTTGCTATTAGCGCACGATAGTTATCTTCACTGTACTGGGCGTTTAGCCTTTGCTTCAACGCACCTAGCATGTTGTCATCAACACCTTCGGCAGCATTCACTTTATCAAGTACAACAACAGCGTATCCAGAGGCAAGTGCAACAGTATCCACAATCGCGGTTCCATCAGGCTGCGCCATCTGGAATGCTTTGTTGATGATTGCGCCGTCAACATCTTGCTCAAAACGGCCTGCATTCACTTTAGTGATAAATTCAACATCTGTACTCGGGAATGCGGTCATGAGTGCCTGAGCTTTATCTCTGGCAACTTCATTGGCCTTTTCCTGTTGTAGGCGCTGAACGATGCTTGATTTAACCTTAGCAAAGTCAACGGTACCAGCAGCAGCGTGAGATTTGATACGAATAACCATTGCATGGTTAGCTTCAATATCAATCACATCACTGTTCATTCCGTCTAGTAAGACACTATTAGAAAATGCAGCTTTTAATACTTCAGGATTATCAAAAGGTGCAGGTGCATTGTTACGTGCAAAAACAGGCGTTGTTTTAACTTCAACACCAAGCTCTTTCGCCGCTTCGCTCAAAGTATCAGGCACTTCATAGCTGACATCAGCCAAAGTTTGTTGCAGACCAAAGTAAGTATCGATAGCCGCTTTTTCTTTTAAATCAGCAATGATTTTTGCTTTAACATCTTCAAAAGGTGCTTCTGAACCAGGCTGAACATCAATCAACTTGATGATGTGATAACCAAAACTCGTTTTAACAACGGCTGAATACTCGCCATTCGACAGTGAATATAACACTTCGTCAAATGCAGGCTCCATGACCCCCTGTTCAAACCAATCCAGTTGTCCACCTTGCTCACCGCTAAAGGTATCGTCAGAATCTGTTTTAGCCAATTCAGCAAAATCTTCACCCGCTTGAAGCTTGGCATAAATCGCATCAGCTTTTACTTTTGCAGCAGATTCATCATCACCTAAATTAACGAGAATATGTGCAGCTAAACGCTTTTCAGCTTTTAAATAATGCTGCTTGTTCTCATCATAGTAAGTTTTCGCATCTGCATCGCTGATAACAACATCTGTCGCCATGTCTTTAGCATTGAGTTCAATGTACTCAAGGCTAAGTGTTTCAGGGCTCATAAATTGTGCTAGATTCGCATCGTAGAATGCTTTAGCTTCTTCATCGGTAACCACAGTTTCTGCGATAAATGGAGTCGCATCAACAGTATGGTAACGAATATCACGCGTTTGCCCCTGAATACCTGCAAGGTAATCAGCTTCTCCAGCGAGTACAAACTCAGAACCCACTAATGAAGCAACGAGTTGACGACGAGTCATATCGGTACGCATCATGTTTCTGAATGAATTTGCTTGGTAACCTAACTGACGCAAAATAGATTGATATCTGTCGTTATCAAACTGACCATCAGTTTGAAATGCAGGCTCGGTCATTATCGCTGTCTTAATCTGTTCGTCAGAAACACGTAAGCCAAGCTCTGTCGCGCTCTGATCTAATAATTTTTCAGCAACAAGACGTTCTAATACGCTTTGCTTAACACTGGCTAAGTAGGTGTCATCAGCCGCAAGTGCGCCATACATCTCGCCAAGTTGTTGCTCTAAACGAGCACGTTCACTTTGATAGGCCTGTTCCAAAGCAGACTCACTGATCTCTTCACCATTAACAGTGGCTGCAGCAACCTCTGTCGATGAACCTAAATAGCTACTCACGCCAGTAAATGCAAAGGAAAGTATCACTAGAACCAGAATGCTTTTTGCAATCACGCCCTGTGAGCCTTCGCGAATCTTCTCTAACATTGGATATCTCGCTCGTTGCGATAAAAAATAAAAAGGCGCATCGCGGTGATCGAGATGCGCCTTATCGTAAACATTAGGGTCAGTAGAAATTAAAATCTAAAGCGCCCTATCATACTTAACTATTTATAAAAGCACTGTAGTAAACAGTGCTTTTGTCTTTATTTCAAAGCTCATTAAGAAAGTATGAAGCCTTACAAAAAAGGCTAAACTAATTTTAGTTTACAGCGTCTTTAAGAGCTTTACCTGCTTTGAATGCAGGAATGTTAGCTGCTGCAATCTTGATCTCAGCACCCGTTTGTGGGTTGCGACCAGTGCGCTCTGCACGTTGACGTACTTCAAAAGTACCAAAACCAACAAGAGAAATCTTATCGCCATCTTTTAAGCCATCAGTTACAGCTTCAATGAAAGAATCCAATGCACGGCCAGCAGCGGCTTTAGAAATGTCAGCACCAGAAGCGATTTTCTCGATTAGTTCAGATTTGTTCATGTCATCCCCTTGAATGTAATTTTTGTTACGCATCCATTTCCTTCAGTGGAACGGTCTGCGGAGGCTTTTATAACAAGCTTGAAACTAAAGTTCAAGCTCTACAGAAAAAGCTAAGAAATATAATTTAAAATAGCTCAAAACCAGTTGCCCCAAGGGCTTGCGAGGTGTGAGCTTACCACAGACCTAGGCTACCACAGCTAGCGACTTTAAAAAGCCCCTTTTTGCACTTTTTTTGCAGCATTTCGCCATTTTCATGCGTTAACCCAAGTTTTTCACGATTTCAAAGCCTTCAATCGGACGTTCTAACGCCAATTTCAGAACTTCGTCAACCCAACGTACCGGATAAATTTTAAGATCGGCAACAACATTTGCCGGAATTTCTTCCAAATCACGCTCATTTTCTTTTGGAATCAACACAATTTTAGTGCCACCACGATGAGCAGCAAGCAATTTTTCCTTCAATCCACCTATTGGTAGTACTTCACCACGTAGGGTAATTTCACCTGTCATGGCAACATCCGCTCGTACCGGGTTACCCGTCAAACTAGACACTAAAGCCGTACACATAGCAGCACCTGCAGATGGACCATCTTTTGGTGTTGCGCCTTCAGGTACGTGAACATGAATATCACGCTTTTCATAAAAGTCGGGGTTAATCCCTAACTGTTCAGCACGAGCACGAACCACTGTCATTGCAGCTTGAATCGACTCTTGCATCACATCACCCAGTGAACCGGTATAGCTAAGCTTGCCTTTACCTGGTACTGATGTCGCCTCAATGGTCAGCAGATCTCCACCCACTTCAGTCCAGGCAAGCCCTGTCACTTGACCTATTTGGTTGTTTGATTCAGCCTTGCCGTAATCGCAACGTTGTACACCCAAGAATGACTTAAGGTTATCTTGTGTCACTTCGATGTGCTTCACGCTCTTATCAAGCAAAATTTTCTTAACCACTTTACGACAGATTTTAGACAGTTCACGTTCAAGTGCACGCACACCGGCTTCACGAGTGTAATAACGAATAATGCCGATAATCGCACTATCGTGAACAGTCACCTCTTTCGGCTTTAGTCCATTACGCTCAATCTGTTTTTGCAGTAAATGCTGTTTAGCAATGTTTAACTTCTCATCTTCTGTGTAACCAGCAAGACGGATAACTTCCATACGATCCAACAATGGGCCCGGAATATTCATCGAGTTAGACGTAGCAACAAACATCACATCAGACAGATCGTAATCCACTTCTAAGTAGTGGTCACTGAATGTTGAATTCTGCTCTGGATCAAGGACTTCTAACAATGCTGATGCTGGGTCGCCGCGCATATCAGAACTCATCTTATCGATCTCATCGAGTAAGAAGAGTGGGTTCTTAACCCCAACTTTGGCCATTTTTTGAATGACCTTACCCGGCATAGAACCAATATATGTACGACGATGGCCACGGATCTCCGCTTCATCACGCACGCCACCTAAGGCAACACGTACATACTTACGGCCAGTAGCTTTAGCAATAGACTGACCTAGGGAGGTTTTACCCACACCCGGTGGTCCAACTAAACACAAGATAGGGCCTTTAAGTTGCTTAACACGGCTCTGAACTGCAAGATACTCTAAGATGCGCTCTTTGACTTTTTCAAGTCCAAAGTGGTCAGTATCTAGCACATCTTGTGCTTTAGCTAAATCACGCTTGATTTTAGAACGCTGGTACCAAGGTACTGAAACCATCCAATCAACGTAACTGCGCACAACTGTCGCTTCCGCTGACATCGGCGACATCATTTTTAATTTGTTCAGCTCAGCAGTGGCTTTATCTTTAGCCTCTTCTGGCATTTTAGCGTCTTCGATCTTACGCGCTAAAGATTCAAATTCATCATGAGACTCGTCGATATCACCAAGTTCTTTTTGAATCGCCTTCATCTGCTCGTTAAGATAATACTCGCGCTGACTCTTTTCCATCTGCTTCTTAACGCGTGAACGGATCCGTTTCTCAACCTGAAGTAGGTCAATTTCAGACTCCATCATCGCCATCAAGTATTCAAGACGCTCAGCAACATCCACCATCTCAAGTACAGCTTGCTTATCCTCAAGCTTAAGTGGCATATGCGCAGCCATCGTATCAGCTAAACGAGGCGCTTCATCTATGCCAGATAGTGAAGTTAAGACTTCTGGTGGGATCTTCTTATTAAGCTTTATGTAGCCTTCAAATTGCCCGACAGCAGAACGTACAAGTACCTCCTCCTCTTTCTCAGCCATAGGCTCAGACTCAAGGTAGTGCGCAGTTGCAACGAAGAAAGATTCTTCATCGGTATACTTCTCGATACGCGCACGCTTGCCGCCTTCTACCAAGACCTTGACAGTCCCGTCAGGCAGTTTCAGTAATTGCAAAATTGAGGCGACTGTACCGACCTCAAAAATGTCATCGGTACTTGGGTCGTCGAGCTCAGCATCACGCTGGGCTACTAAAATGATCTGTTTATCTTGCTCCATCGCCGTTTCTAGGCAACGAATAGACTTTTCCCGTCCAACGAATAACGGAATTACCATATGGGGATAAACCACCACATCTCTTAGTGGTAGTACGGGTAGTTCGATTCGCGCTTCACTCTCTTGTGTCATAGCTCGATTCCGTTTGATGATAATACTTCTCAGTATATTGGGATGAATTCATTAATTTCAATAGCTAATAGCTATTTAATAAGCTGAGAGTATAAAAAAGGAGCCATATAGGCTCCTGTTTTTCTGCTTGCGGTTGATCCGCTGAATTATTGTTCAGCGCCAGCAGCTTGAGACTCGCTATTTTCATAAATGAGTATAGGAGTTGACTCGCCCTTTACGACAGATTCATCTATGACAACTTTTGCCACATTATCCGCAGAAGGTAAATCATACATAATATCGAGTAAAATACCTTCAACGATAGAACGTAGACCACGAGCACCTGTTTTACGTGTTTTTGCTTTTATCGCAATAGCTCTAAGTGCATCTTCACGGAATTCAAGCTCAACCTCTTCCATTTCGAACAAGGCTGCAAATTGCTTTGTCAGTGCGTTCTTAGGCTCAGATAAAATCTGTACTAAGGCGTCATCGTCAAGCTCTGCAAGCGTTGCAAGTACTGGTAGTCGTCCGATAAATTCTGGGATCAAACCATATTTTACCAAATCTTCTGGTTCAACTTGCATCAAGGTTTCTGAAATCGTCGCCTTGTCATCCTCACCTTTGACTTGAGCACTGAAACCAATGCCTGTACCAGTGTGAGCACGCTGTTGAATCACTTTCTCTAATCCAGAGAATGCGCCACCACAGATAAAGAGGATCTTAGAGGTATCAACCTGTAAAAACTCTTGCTGTGGATGCTTACGTCCACCTTGTGGAGGTACAGCAGCAACAGTGCCTTCAATCAGCTTAAGCAATGCTTGCTGAACGCCTTCACCTGAAACATCACGTGTAATTGATGGATTGTCAGACTTACGGCTGATTTTATCGATTTCATCAATATAAACGATACCGCGCTGTGCCTTTTCAACATCATAGTCACACTTTTGCAGTAGCTTCTGAATGATATTTTCAACATCTTCACCCACATAACCCGCTTCAGTAAGCGTGGTTGCATCGGCCATGGTGAAAGGGACATTCAAGAATCGCGCAAGTGTCTCTGCTAGTAAAGTTTTACCGCTACCAGTAGGACCGATAAGTAAGATGTTACTCTTACCAAGCTCGACACCGTCTTTCGGAGTGGCATTCTTTAAACGCTTATAATGATTATATACTGCAACTGAAAGGACCTTTTTAGCCTTCTCTTGTCCAATAACATAATCATCTAGATGCGCTCGTAACTCATGTGGAGTCGGCAGCTTATCTTGATCTTGTTTAGGTAAGATCTCTTTAATCTCTTCCCTGATGATATCGTTGCAGAGCTCTACGCACTCATCGCAAACATATACTGAAGGGCCAGCAATGAGTTTTCTTACCTCATGTTGGCTCTTTCCACAAAAAGAGCAGTAGAGTAGTTTCCCACTATCACCTGTACTTTTGTTATCGCTCATTACTCTACCTCTTGAACAGTCTGCACTACGTGTCTAAATCACCTACAGCTTAAACTCATAATAGCTCAGCCGTAGACAAAAATCAGCCCCGTTGATTAAACACTGTGTCGACCAAGCCATATTCAGCAGCTTGAGTTGCACTCATGAAGTTATCGCGGTCTGTATCACGTTCGATAATTTCCAAAGGTTGACCAGTATGCTCTGCCAACATTTGGTTTAATTTATTTTTAATGCCAAGGATCTCTTGCGCATGGATTGCGATATCAGAAGCCTGCCCCTGAAAACCACCGAGTGGCTGATGGATCATGACGCGTGAATTAGGTAGACAATGACGCTTACCTTTAGCGCCACCGGCGAGAAGAAATGCGCCCATGCTAGCAGCCTGACCGATACAAACAGTGCTGACATTTGGCTTGATAAACTGCATCGTATCGTAAATCGCCATACCTGCAGTCACAGAACCACCTGGTGAATTGATATAAAGAGAGATCTCTTGATCTGGGTTCTCTGACTCCAAAAACAGTAACTGAGCCACGATGAGGTTAGCCATATGCTCTTCAACTTGGCCAACTAAGAAGATAACGCGCTCTTTAAGAAGACGAGAATAGATATCATATGAACGTTCACCTTTAGCGGTTTGTTCAACCACCATAGGAACGAGTGCGTTTAGTACTGATTCTGGTGCATTTTGCATTATTTATAATCCCTAAATAAAAACGGCTCGAATGAGGAACCTCATACGAGCCATTATAAATGGTGAACAACCATTTAAGTCAAGCGAAGCTTAACCTTGTTGAGTAGCTTTGTTCATAAATTCTTCAAAATTGACGGCTTTCTCTGTCACTTTTGCAGTTTTAAGCAATGCTTCAACAGCTTGTTCTTCAAGAGCAACGTTACGCATGTTCTGCATCATCTCTTGATTGCCGTTGTAATATTCAACAACTTCACTTGGGTCTTCGTATGCAGAAGCCATAGAAGCGATAAGTCCTTGAACTCGTTCGTCTTCAGCTTTCAGCTCATTAGTCTTAATGACTTCACCCAATAATAGACCAACTTTCACGCGACGTTCAGCTTGTTCAGTAAATAAATCAGCTGGAAGCTCAGGCATGTTTGCAGCTTGATCACCGAAACGCTGCATTGCTTGCTTACGCAACACTTCAACTTCGCCAGCAACAAGTGCAGATGGAAGATCAAGTTCGTTCTGCTCTAGCAGACCATTAAGCACTTGCTCTTTAACATTCGCTTTAAGCGCCTGTTCAAGTTCACGGCTCATGTTCTTGCTGATTTCAGCTTTAAGTGCGTCTAGACCACCTTCAGCGACACCGAAAAGTGTAGCGAATTCGTCATTCACTTCAGGCAAGTTAGCTGCTTGTACTTCATTCAAAGTAATAGCGAACTTAGCAACTTTACCTTTTAGGTTTTCAGCGTGGTAATCTTCAGGGAAAGTCACGTCAATCTCAAACTCTTCACCAGCTTTATGACCTTCAACACCTGATTCAAAACCAGGAATCATACGGCCAGAACCTAGTTGAAGTTCGAAATCTTCAGCTTTTCCACCTTCAAACTCTTCACCGTCGATAGAGCCAACGAAATTAATCTTAGCTTTGTCACCATCGCCTGCAGCACGTTCAACAGCTTCATATGTAGCGTGTTGCTTACGTAGTGTTTCGATCATTGTGTCAACGTCAGCATCTGTAACGACTGAAGTTGGTTGCTCAACAGCGATAGCGTCAAGTCCTTTCAACTCTACTTCTGGGTAGATTTCGAAAGTTGCAACAAACTGGAAGTTTTCTGCATCTGATTCACCAGGAATAAATGTTGGTGCGCCAGCTGGGTTTAATTTCTCTGCGATAATCGCTTCAACGAAATTACGCTGCATGACTTCGCCAGTGATATCTTGACGAATAGCATTGCCATAACGCTTGTTGATGACACTTACAGGTACTTTTCCTGGACGGAAACCTGGGATACGAGCGCGCTTAGCTTCGCTTTTTAGACTATCGTTTACAGCTTTCTCAATCTGGTCGGCAGGAACAGAAATTGTCAAACGGCGCTCTAGGCCTTGTGTTGTTTCAACAGAAACTTGCATTTTTTTACCTCAAAATAAGTCTAACGTCCTTTGTAATAGTCGAATGTTCAACTATTAAAGTATTCGTTTCTTGATCTTAAAATTTGACTAGACAGCCCGTAATAACTCAGTTGCAGTGCTAGTCATTCATAATTGATGTTTATCAAGACGCGACATTATAGCCACGCTTTTCAGCAGAGTCGACCACAAAACGTGAATTTCAGATGTAAAAAAAGCGACCTTAGGTCGCTTTTTTTACATTCTTACAAAGAAATGGGGTGACTGATGGGGTTCGAACCCACGACAACCGGAATCACAATCCGGGACTCTACCAACTGAGCTACAATCACCACTGATACTTGGTGCGCCCGGCAGGATTCGAACCTGCGGCCACCCGCTTAGAAGGCGGGTGCTCTATCCAACTGAGCTACGGGCGCTTCGAAAATGAGTTAATTCACAACTCACATCCTAAACTGGCGTGAAATATATTTTCACTTTACTCGCTCTTTCAAGCAAATAAATATCAAGTGGTCGGTGATAGAGGATTCGAACCTCTGACCCTCTGGTCCCAAACCAGATGCGCTACCGGGCTGCGCTAATCACCGAGTGTTACTTTTTTGATATTATGTTAATACCAGAGCTTACCCCTGCTTAACTTTCAATTCATAAACTGATATGAAAGTAATGTATTAACTATTAATGTCAAATTGTTGAGACCTTTAAATGCAATTCAATTTTGGGATGAATAACAAGTCTCATCTCAAGCGAAGCTAGTTAGCCTTCTCGTTGAGAACGGAGCGCATCTTATCCCCTCACCTCACAGTCGTCAACGCTTTTTTATAAAGAAAAGTTTGCCTGCTCATTTTACAGACTATCGCATTTTAGATCAGTTAAAAATCCAACAAGATGGCTAGATTTACTTCGCAATACACCTCGTAACCTGCTGAGGTCTGCTCGATTTTATGTTACCAATACCGTAAGTCAGTACTTATATTTAGTTCATCATGGCTCACTATGAGCATTTTCGCTTTTTAAAATTAACACTCTCGTCTAAAGGACAAATTATCCGTATATAAGAACGGTTTGTTATTTAGGTTATTAAATGACACCAAGTCTAACGCCTGTTAAAATGTCGGCGATTTTTATTATCGCGCCTTATTAAGGAAATCCCCCCCAGATGACAGCTCAAAGAATCGATGGAAAAGCCATTGCCCAATCCATTCGAACACAGCTCAAAGAAAAAGTAACCGCCCGTAAAGAAGCTGGTAAAAGAGCACCAGGTTTAGCGGTTATTTTAGTTGGTGCAGATCCAGCATCACAAGTTTATGTTGGCAGTAAGCGACGCGCTTGTGAAGAGGTCGGGTTCTTGTCTCGCTCATACGATCTGGAAACCAGTACAACTGAAGAGCAACTACTTTCACTCATCGATGAGTGCAATGAAGATCCTAGCATCGATGGTATTTTGATTCAGTTACCCCTGCCAGCTCATATTGCTGAATCTAACGTTATTGAACGTATTCGTCCCGATAAAGATGTTGATGGTTTTCACCCTTATAACGTAGGGCGACTGGCACAACGTATGCCAGTGTTACGTTCATGTACTCCGATGGGGATTATGACACTTATTAAATCAACTGGGGTTGATACGTATGGCTTAGATGCCATCGTTGTTGGTGCATCAAACATCGTAGGCCGTCCAATGAGCTTAGAGCTCTTACTTGCTGGTTGTACCACGACCATATGCCACCGATTTACCCGTAACCTAGAGCAAAAAGTCAGACAAGCTGATTTGGTTGTTGTCGCGGTAGGCAAACCAGGCTTTATTCCTGGTGAATGGATTAAACCAGGTGCCTTAGTTATTGATGTGGGGATTAATCGTCTTGAAGATGGCAGTCTTGTGGGTGATGTTCAATATGATGTCGCGGCGCAAAATGCCAGCTTTATTACACCCGTTCCTGGTGGTGTGGGCCCCATGACCATTGCAAGCCTATTAGAAAATACTCTTTATGCGGCAGAGCAGTTTCACGACAAAGTCTAGGTTCTAGGTTCTAGGTTCTAGGTTCTAAAAAGCATAAATATTCCAGACACAAAAAAGCCTGCAGATGCAGGCTTTTTTATGCGTTAATGGTGACTGTACAAGTTACTTTTTACGCCAAGTCGTACCGCTAGGTCCATCTTCGAGAATCACACCTAAGGCATTTAAGCCATCACGTGCAACATCAGCAGCTGGCCAATCTTTCTCGACTCTTGCTCGATTACGTTCGGCAATCAGCGCTTCAACTTGGGCCACTTCATCGTCATTGGTCTCACCTTTAAAGAAGGTATCAACGTCTTGATCTAATATTCCAAGTACGTCTGCCAACTCTTTTAAGCGCACAGCAAGCGCTGACGCTTGAGCAATATCCGTCAATTTAAGGCGGTTAATCTCACGCACCATATCAAACAAGACTGAATAAGCTTCAGGGGTATTAAAATCATCATCCATCGCCTGTTTAAACTTTGCAACAAAGTTTTCAGCCGCTGCAGGATCAACGGTTAAATCCAGATCTTTAAGTGCCGTATACAGGCGCTCTAACGCAGATTTAGCCTGCTTAAGGTTATCTTCTGAATAGTTAAGTTGACTACGGTAATGGCCGGACAATAAGAAATAACGAATTGTCGCAGCATCATAGTGAGCCAACACGTCTCTGATGGTGAAAAAGTTATTAAGAGACTTAGACATCTTCTCTTTATCAACCATGACCATACCGGTATGCATCCAGTAGTTCACATACGGTGTGTTATGGGCACAGCAAGATTGTGCAATTTCATTCTCATGATGTGGAAACTGAAGATCGCTGCCGCCACCATGTATATCGAAATGTTGACCAAGATGCTTACTGTTCATCGCTGAACATTCAATATGCCATCCAGGTCTACCTGGTCCCCACGGTGACTCCCATGTAGGTTCACCCGGCTTAGACATTTTCCATAAAACAAAATCCATCGGATCGCGTTTAGTATCTTCTACTTCAACGCGAGCGCCTGCTTGGAGTTGTTCTAAGTTCTGCCCTGATAAACGACCATACTCAGGAAATGATGAAACACTAAACAACACATCACCATTGCTCGACACATAGGCATGCTCTTTTTCGATAAGTGTTTCGACCATCTCGATAATTTCAGGCATGTGCAATGTTGCTTTAGGCTCAAAATCAGGACGTTTCATATTTAATGAATCGAAATCTCTGTGCATCTCACCAATCAAACGTTCTGTCAGCGAGTCACAGCTTTCATTATTTTCTGCCGCACGCTTAATGATCTTGTCATCAACATCGGTAATATTGCGCAGGAAATTAACGTCGTAACCAGAATAACGTAAATATCTCACGATCATGTCGAAAGCAACAAAAGTACGCCCGTGACCAATATGACAGAGGTCATAGATGGTTATCCCACACACATACATGCCCACTTTACCGGGCTGTATTGGTTTGAATTCCTCTTTTTGGCGGCTCAGACTGTTGTATAGCTTCAACATCGACATTCTCTTCTACAAAAACAAATAAAATAGTGGGTTTAGTCTATCATTGGCAAACAGGTGCTTCCATTAGTTTTAAGCGATTGTGAGGCCAGGGTAAACACATTTTTAATCTTTAAGAGTGTTTTAGCCATCAAAGCAGATAAATGCACTTCTTTAGCGGCAATTATAGGCACTAGCTCTTTATGCTCTAACGCATTTACGTTAGAATCCTGCCACTATTTATATTGTTCAATTTAATGAGAATCAAATCATGATCACTCTTCATACCAATCACGGTGACATCGTTTTAGAACTAGACGCAGAAAAAGCGCCTATCACTGCAGAAAACTTCACCAAGTACGTTAAAGATGGTTTCTTTGACGGAACTATTTTTCACCGTGTTATTGACGGTTTCATGGTTCAAGGTGGCGGTTTCACAGAAGATATGGTTCAAAAAGACAATGGTGAAACAATTAAGAATGAAGCTAACAATGGTTTATCGAACCTTGTTGGTACTATTGCAATGGCAAGAACCTCTGATCCTCATTCAGCAACGGCTCAGTTCTTTATCAACATCAACGACAACACTTTCCTTGATTTTAAGTCTGAGACTTCTCAAGGTTGGGGTTACTGTGTATTTGGCAAAGTGTCTGCCGGTATGGATGTCGTCAATAAGATCAAAGCGGTTAGCACCGGTAACCGTGGCATGCATCAAGATGTCCCTCTTGAAGCTGTTGTTATCGAAAAAGTAACCATTGCTGACGCTGAATAAGTCAGTTTAATGCGCACACTTTTTATTGGCGATCTGCACTTATGTGCTGATCGCCCTGATATCACCGCAGCCTTTAATCTCTTCCTCGATAACGAACTCAATGATGTCGAAGCACTCTATATTTTAGGCGACCTGTTTGAAGTGTGGGTAGGTGATGACATAGCAGAACCTTTTGCGCTTGAGCTCGCAGCAAAATTAAAAGTAATTTCAGCCCGTCTTCCTATCTATTACATCCATGGCAATCGTGACTTTTTGATCGGCAAGCAATTCGCCCAAATGTCTGGCATGATTTTGCTACCAGAAGTGTACAAACTCGATCTCTACGGTGTACCGACAGTCATTCTTCACGGCGATAGCCTATGTACTTTAGACAAGTCATACCAGAGATTTAGATGCTTTAGAAACCTAACGGCCGTCAAATGGCTCTATGGGCACCTGCCGAAGAAAAAGCGTATCAGCATCGCCCAAAAAATTCGTAATAAAAGCGCACAAAGCAACCAGTATAAAAGTATGGTGATCATGGATGTAGAGGCTGAAGCCGTTGATGCACTCATGGAACAAACAAACACCTTACAGATGATCCATGGCCACACTCATCGCCCTAATATCCATGATATAACCACTACATCTGGCCTTTCAAAAAAACGCATTGTGGTCGGCGATTGGTACGATCAAACGAGTATTTTGAGCATCAGCGCCAATAACACAGAGCTTTCAAGCAGCCCGCTAAATTCAGATCTCGATCTTTAATCTAATAGAAAAGACGTAATACCAATCAGTATAAAGATTTGATCGCTCAGCGAGAGTTTAGCGGTCCTGA
>OJDH01000351.1_pt1 | contig 23017 bp, 26 predicted proteins | sample 1592761 | NCBI WGS metagenome assembly OJDH01 (sample SAMN05416855, study PRJEB24817) | seawater metagenome | isolation source: Sea water | place: Canada:Atlantic | collected 2013-11
TGAACTCATAAGGGAACAACCATTATGTCATCCATTCGCCTTGAATTAGTTTGCCCAAAAACACTCTGAGTAGATCAACTTCTTATACTGATTGGTATTATTGGTCAGCACGAGGAGTGAGTGCTGTCTAAACAATGACCTTAGCCAATGAACTGAAAACAAAAATAGATAAATTGATGGAGGTATTAAAGTGAGAGATACATATCGCAACTTATACGGTGCTGTAGCCTTATTACTCTTTTCTGCTCAATCTACTGCAGCAGATAATGACGTTATCACGCTCGATGTTCGCTTTCTTGTAGCTGCACAAGATAAAGAGGGAACAGATGCACAAGCAAATGATGCCGCACTCAGGGAAGGTATAGAAAAATTAAATGTAAGTTACCTGCCTATGGGAGTTCAATTTAATCACAAAGACACGGTTTATATCACCAACGAAGATGTCCCAGGCTTTCACGATCCAGAAAATGGATGGGATACTGATGATGAAGAGTTAGTCAGACCTTTCTTTGCGCTCGATAGTTACAACATCTTGGTGACTGAACTCACAGGGCTCAACGGACATGCTTGGTGGCCCTATGAAGCAACAGATGCCGTAGAAGTGGATCCTGAAGATCTTGTGCGCTCAACACCTGCACATGAGATAGGCCATAACTTGAGTATTAGGCACACCTACTCCAGTAACAGTGATGGTCCTATCTCATTGCTCGCTGGCGAAATGGGCTGGAAATATGGCGACCATATTATTGATACACCGCCAGATCCCGACAGAGATGACCTCATCGAGGACTGTGTTTATAACGGCGATATTGTTGACGATGAAGGCGTACAGTATGCCCCTGATGCTATGAACTTTATGAGCGGTGGCAGCAACAGATGTAGAAGCCGCTTTTCACCTCAACAACAAACTCGCATGTTAAGCCTGATCTCCACTGACAAATACCACCTTTATGATAAATATGGTGATGGCCGTACCGTACCGACTTGCGCTAACTCGACTCTCGTTATTCAATATCCCCATCACGAAGGTTTTAACGTCAATGAGGCTGTGGCCGAAACGCCTTGGGTTCAGGATGTTAAAAACAACCATTACAACTGGCGTTTTGACAGCGACACCTCATCATCACGCACCGGAGCAGATGAACCTGTAGAGGGTCACACTTTTATCCACGTAGACACCAGCAAGATGGATGATTTTATTAGTGATGGTGATCATGTTGCCATGCTCAGCCCTTGCTTTGATTTAACCACTAAGAATGCACCAACACTAGATTTCTCCTTCTCCATGTATGGTGAAGATATGGGGACTCTGTCAATTGAAGCCACACTCGATAATGGTCAAAATTGGCTTCCACTCTGGCAGATGAGCGGCCAGAAACACACAGATGGAGACTGGGAACAAGCCAGTGTTGATCTAGAGGAGTACGCCGGACAGAAGGTTCAGTTACGACTTGATTATCAAGTGAGAGGTGAAAAAGGTGACGCATCAATTGATAGCATTCAGCTCAATGCCCAATCCCAAGATAAGGTCTTCACCAGTAAAACATCTGACAACGTTGACGAAGATGCACAAACTTTCTCATTTACCCTACAAAGGGAAGGAACAGTTACTGGCGAAACATCCATATTGGTCGCCACTGAAGATCTAACCGCCATTGCAGGCACTCATTATGAAGCCCTTAACTCACATGTGGTGTTTGCCGCAGATGAAACCACTAAAACCCTAACCATCAATATTTTGGACAACGATGATCTAGCTGGTGATACTCAGTTCAATATCATACTGTCTGGTGGTAACGCCCCTATCGATAACCCGCCTTTAGTGGTCACAATTAAAGAGGATGAAGCACCGAATGTTGCACCAGTAGCCAGCTTTACCGTTAATGCTCAATATAACGTGGTTAACTTTACCAGCACCTCCATTGATGAAGATGGTGAGCTAGTTAGTTATCAATGGGATCTCGGTGATGGTCAAAGTGCCGATACCGACACTTTAAATCACACTTATGCTGAAGGCGGCGAGTATACGGTAAGCTTAACGGTTACCGATAATGGCGGCCTTTCTCATACCAGCACACAAACTGTTTCGGTATCAACAGAACCAGAAAAACTAAAACCTGTGGCGGTGATCAAACATGTGGATCTTTGGTTTGTTCATCTGTTTGTGTCGCTAAGCTATGATGAGGATGGTTATATTACTCGCCATAGATGGAAATTTAATGATGGCAGTAGAGCATCGGGTCTTGTTGCTATCAAATTTGGCTCACGAGCATCGAAAGTGAAACTTATCGTGAAGGATAACGATAACCTCAAAGGCCGATCCAAGCTTAAATTTAGATAATAAACGTGTAGATATTTAAACGTTAAAAACCAGTATCAACATAGGTTAATACTGGTTTTTTATTCCATCGGCTAGCAGAGTTTACTAAACAGCAACCTGGTTATCACTCACCACTGCAGCGACTAAGGCGCACTATGATCTCTTTGTGCTCAGGGTACAGTTCTAACAATGACTCTTGGCTAAACAACTCAAAATCTTCAAACGTAAAACCCGGTGAAACCATGCAACCAACTAACGAAAAACCTGGCTGGTTCATTGCTGAGCCAAAAATAGAGCCTTTAGGCACTAAAAATTGTGGCCTTTCCCCCGCTGCTAAATCTAACCCTAACTGAGCAGTGGTTAACGTCCCTTCTTGATCAATCATGTAGATCGTGAGCGATTCTCCAGCATGGAAATACCACATCTCGTCGGCGGTCAAACGGTGAAAGTTTGAAACTTCGCCTGTACGCAAGAGGAAGTAGATACTGGTCCAGAGTGCCCGCTTGTCATCGAACGACTCGGCAGAGCGGTAAGATGAACGATAAAAGCCTCCTTCAACATGTTGTTCTAGTTCTAAATGCTGGATAAACTCGTCTGCCGTCTGCATATGAATACCTTTCAGATTATAAAGTAGGATTGATCTTAAGGCCGAGTATACTTAAAAACTAAGTGTTCGAATGAGACAATCGTGACAATTTTTCCGTCACCAACAATCAACTTTATTGCGCCTGTACCATCACGTTCAATGCTGTCATTAATTGCTCCATTTTCTGATGATTATCACCATCAGGATGAGGAGCTGAAAATCGACCTGAATCATTGTCAAAATACTCACCTGAATGCGTTGAGAACTGATCCTCTAGTGCTAGTTTAGTCAAGATATTTGCACCAATATTGATGTCTCCCCCTGCAACCCCAAAACCTTCCAGCACCATTTTACTGGCAAGCATAGAACCAGGATTAACGGCGATAATGACGGAACCACTGTCGCCTAGCAATTTAGCCAGATGCGCTGTCCACATGGTAATTGCCAGTTTACTCTGGGCATAAGCATCCATAGCAGAAAGCTGAGTGTTACCAAGCAACGCATCTATGTCCACTGCGGATTGCGCTGCAGAAGAGAGATTAATAACGCGACTCTCGGTACCCATCATTGGTAATAATTGCTTGGTTAATAAGTATGGAGCGATAGTATTGACCACAAACCTGACATCAAGCCCCTCTTTCGTCATTGGTTGATCAACTTTAAATACACCTGCATTGTTGATAATCACATCTAGGCTGGTGTGCAGTGATTGAATCTTTTTGGCCATCGCCTTTACATCGGCAAGGTCTGAGAAATCAGCCAAGTAACACTCGATAGTGCCTACATTGGGCAACTGCTTAAGTTGATTTTCAACTTGCATCAGCTTCTCTGCATTGCGCCCATGTATTAATAAATGATGGCCTTTTGATGCCAGCATTTTTGCTGTCGCTAACCCTATGCCATCTGTCGCACCGGTCAACAGTATTGTCTTACACATAGAAACTCCCTTTATTCACATTAAAGTAACGACTGTTCTATCTCGTCGTCAGGACATAAGTCGAGCAACTTCAGAGCTTGCACCACCATGACTTCCATTTGGTTTTATCTCAATAGAATGGCTAAAAACAGTATAATTAATGGTGTTTATCTTGATAATAAAGCAGAGTAAGGAATAACTTTTTAGTTTTCGTTGATAATGATGAACATTGAGCACCTCAAACTTTTTGTCCGAATAGCCGCAACGCACAATATCAGTATGGCGGGGCAAGATCTTGGCTTATCCCCTGCTGTGGCAAGTGCACATATCAATAAACTTGAGGAAGGACTTGGGGTGCGCCTTATTCATCGCACCACACGTAAAGTGTCATTAACTGAAGAGGGAAAATCGTTTCTTCCCTATGCAGAAGACGTGCTCTCAAGTGTGGATGCAGCGCTATCATCTGTTGGTGTTGGCAGTATTTCTCCACAAGGGACTTTACGTATCACAGCGCCCGCATCCTTCGGGCGTATGCACTTACTCCCAGCCTTGAACCAGTTTATCGCTCTGTACCCAAACCTGAATGTGGACTTAAAGCTTTCCGATACCATTGTCGACTTGGTTGAAGGTGGGTTCGATATTGCGATTCGCAACTCATATCTAAAAGACTCCAGCTTAATCGCAAGGAAACTCGCAACCGACAGTCGCATCCTGTGTGCATCACCTCAATACTTAGCAACCTATGGCGAACCAGAAACTCCTAAAGCGCTCAGCACGCATAACTGTATCACCCTGTTTGGACTTGAAGACTGGGGCTTTACTACCCCAAACGGCCAGCTAAACATAAAAGTAAAAGGGAATTTTCGTACCGACAATGGTGAAGCTATCCGAGATGCCTGCGCCAATGGTCTAGGTATAACGATAAACTCAAAGTGGAGTGTATATCAACATCTTCAACGTGGTGAGTTAGTCCAAATATTGAAAGACTATCCTTTGGTGCCCGAAGCTGCGATCTGGGCCGTGTACCCAAGCTCGAGATTATTAGCCCCAAAGGTGAGAGCATTTATTGATTATTACATTGAGTATTTTGGCGACTCACCTAACTGGGAGATAAATAAGAGCTCTTATCATGCTTAAACAATATCAATCCTTATCAAGCTTAAGCTATAAAAAAAGCAGCCTATGATCTCCATAGACTGCTTAATCGATGCCATTATTCAACACTGAGCCAATATAAAGTTGATAACTAATGCTTAGCTCATATTGAATTAATGCTTGGGTTTTACGCCGTTACGCACCATATCTTTGCCCGTTTCAAACACATCCTTGGTGATCCAACGTGCGTGTAACACCTTGTGGTTGCTATCGAAAACCGCAACAAAATGACGGCCATCAGCATTATTGGTCGCCATGCCAACGCCTTCGACGCCATCTAGCCCTAAACCACCACTTTCAACCGAGAGTAAAAAGCGCCCTAACTCATCTAGGTTATCGATTACATTCAGTTCATCGTTCATTCGTTAATACTCTTAATTGCTGTATATCTACTTAGACGCAAAGTTTCTCATAATCAGCGGCGATTTACACTGAAGAAAGGCGACAAAGCATACTTCTTGTCAGCCATTGAGCATTAGCATTGAATTTCGGCGAAGTGATACCAACCCCAATGCCTCATTGGACACCAACATATAGATAGGTTATCTTATTTTACCGTACGAATATTAAGCTAATTACGGCACCGCTTTTTATTAAGCTACCCGTTAAAACATAAACGCTAACTTCAAGCCACTTCACTTATTACCAGTTTAAGTTATTCGTTCAATATTAGAATTGCCGCCATCGAAAGGAATACGATGCATCTAATGGCTAATCACCAACTAGCACTTAACCTTACCTGGCTATTAGCTACGCTGTTAGCCAGTGGCTGCTCACTAAATAATATAGGACTTGCCAGCGAATCTCATATTGAGCTTTATAAGCATGCAAAAATTGTCACGCATCAAGCCTATGGCTTACACCTTTATACTGAACCTGTCGTCGGTATACAGTTAGGCTATATAAAACAACGACTAGTCTACCCCTTATTTAGCGACAACCATGATTTATGTATTGACCAAGTTATTGGTGAAAGTTCGGAAAATAACAATCCATCAGACCAACAAGAGTATTCAGCCATTCCCCTGGTTGTTAGCAGTCAACAAACAGGGTTGGGACTATCAGCTTCCTCTTACCATATTCGTGTAAACCTAGGCACCACTTCACGTAACACCCTCCGAATTAACCAAGCAGACTCTGTTTCTATTTATTATATAAATGAGGCGCAGCAGCGCGATGAGGACATTTGCGCCGTGTTAACTTCAAAACCCACAGATAAGGATATTAATGATGATATATAAACGATTATCAGGCCCATTACTGGTTCTGCTCTTGGCTGGCTGTCAGTCAAACTATTTAGTCTATGTACAAGAAACATCTTTAGGATTAACGATTGCAGCCAGTACCGAAGGCAGTAATAAAATGTCCCTTGGTTACGATAGGGATGTGTATGCCATTGTTCCTAAAAAAACAGAAGATTCAGATGCAATGTCGCTATTTTCTGTGAACAAAGTAAAAGTAACCGGTCTTGACGATATGGAAGTGTCGGAGTTTGTCGCAAGTGGAGAGGCTGCTGATAAACTGGCTGAAAGTGCTAACTCTATCAATCAGTTACGCGAAAAGGTATATGGAGAGATTAAATAATGAAAATCATACATTTAGTTTTAATCTCTCTCTTTGCTATGACACATTTAGCAGGTTGTAGCAATGCGGTCACTTATCACCATTCTGAGCGAAACAGTATTGCCCTCGAGACCCGGGCTACAGATCCACAACAACCGGTTCAAGGCAATATAGGAATTAAAACCCGCACCATAGTCGTCACCCCAAAAGTGGACAAACAAAGCGGAAAATCAACCAATGTCGTCAGTGACTTTGAACTAAAACGTAAGCCCAATGAGAGCTGGTACAAGTTTGGAACCACAGAGATCAGCAGTACATTTATGACAGGTAAAGCCGCTACACTTGCCAGCACACAGAGCATATTAGCCGTAAAAGGTGGTTTAGGCAGCGATACATTAGGTGAGTTTAATGTTCGTAAAAAGTCGATTGTCCAAAGTATCTACCAAACTTTGAACACAATAAAGAGTAACAATAAACAAGCTAAAAATTTGATCAAACGATTAGATGATCTGAGTAAGCTGCTACCCGATGTGAGCAAAATTAAATTTTATAGCTTCACTATGGACGCTAAAGGAAATGCTACAGGTATTAAAGACAATAAAATATCAAGCTTACCCAGTACTTTTAAAGGCGTGCTCAGATATATCACTGATATTGAAGGTAGCCTTATAGTCCTCGATGAGATGCTGGTTAATCGAGCGATGACCTACAATAGGCAGCCTATTGATAAAAATACACTAGATAGTTTAATCAAAGAAAAAGCCTCATTAATCAAGGAGAGAGAGACATTTGCAACCACAATTGGTAACAGCCCAGCCATTGATGCCGCAGCTGAGTATATTCTAGGGCAACTTTGAGGAGTCAGTCATGGACGAAATAACTATCACTGAGTGGGATAGCAACTCTATCGAGTTAAGCGCCGAGGACTCAATAAAATATTTCATTTTTTGGGATTCACAAATACTGCAAAGAGGCAAAACTCAAATACTAGATAGTACGTTAGCTTTAAAGCTCGTTGCCGAGAGAGCTGAGCTCTATGACTACGGCATTATTGAGGCTAAACGTAACGCCCAAGACAATGCCTGGCTATGTAAGTGTATGACTTGATGATTTGGTGAACTCAATCCCGTTGCAAACTTTGACAGCAATGCTGAAAAAAGATTAACGGTCTGACTTTAAAGGCACTTAATTCTCACTGAAGGCGCAAAATATTAGGGGATGAGTATCAATATGGTCAGGCCATGCTGCGCTTCGATTTTTCGTATGGATTGCCGTTGTCGAAATCAACGTGGCGTCGAATATCTTTAATATCGATGTCGATTAAGGAGAGGGACTGCTGGATTAACTGGTAGAGATACTCATCATGCTTAGCCATTTTGGCATTGCGAAACTCTGTGAACATGCAGGTGATCTGAATTGAACCTGCGACATTGCCATAATGCACCTTATGACTAATCCATTCAAAACCCTCGACGTTCTCCTGTGCAATTTCGCACACTTGAGTCAGGCTCTCTCTGATATTTTGCTCAATCTTCTTGTCTGATTTTTTCATCTCGTTTTAATCAAGTAACCTTCGAAGATTCCTTTTCATCAGTGTTACTCAAATCCCTCCTTTTTAGCTTTCTCTACATACAATTCTATAAGCATTCCTGATAGTTGCAAGATTTCAGCATTAATCATTTCTCTTTTCTTATCAGCGGCCTCTGATTTATCACCTTGTAAATCCTTAAGCGCTAGCTTCAATTCCTCTATCCGCTCTTTAATGCGTTCAATCTGTTTATCCACAATAGAAGCTGGGCCCACTTCGCTTTGTTCAGCAGCTTCTGCCACCTTTTCCTGCTTCTCTCCCATTGAGCGACCAACATCTAACTTATGTGCTGCTCGACCAGCCTCGGAAATAGACACTTTATCAACGGCTTCAGTCTTGCTACTAGCAGGTTCTGTATCAGCTTTGGGGGCAACAAAAGCCTCTGACACAGATAGTGTTCCTGAAGAAGCATTACCAATATTCAACCCGTCAATATTCAAAACCATTCCCTTCATACTGATTAGTATTCATCGTAAAAACACATTCAAAGACAGCTAGATTCAAGTGGATTATTCATCTAACTAGATAAGTAAGAAACAATCCGTATCATTATGTATCACCCTATCTCTTTTTATCGACAAAAGACGTATTTCCTTAAGCGTTATCGTAAAACAAAAAAAGAGGTTAACCTGACGGCTAACCTCATTTGTCTAAAACAGACACAAGATTGATGATTCTATAGCAAATTTTTACACTAACTTTCTACATTAGGCTGGACAACATCTCATCTGAATATGCCACCAACTCTTCACCAGCACGAACGCGGGCAACATAATCAGGATTGGCAATAAATGGTCTGCCAATCGCTAACAGATCAAATTTATCGTTACTAATGGCTGCACTGCCAGACTCTGCGCTGTAACTTCCTACGCCAACAAGGGTCTTGCTGTAAACACTTCGAACGTAACTAGATGCACGGCCACCGAGATAATCAAATTCCATCGCATCATCAAAAATTCCGATATGCAAAAAAGCCAAATTACGTTGCTCAAGCTCACCTAACAAATAGTCAAATACGGCACGATCTCTATTATCGCCAGGCATATTGAAATAGGCACCAGGTGAAACTCGCAGTGCCGTTCTGTCGCTGCCTATTCTGGCTGAAATTCCGTCGACAACCGCTAGTGCAAAACGTGACATGTTTTCTGGTGTTTGCCCATATTCATCAGTGCGGTGGTTACTGGCATAGTGCAGGAACTGATCGATGAGATAACCATTAGCACCGTGGATTTCGACACCATCAAAGCCAGCATCTATCGCATTAGAGGCCGCTTGAGAGTAATCAGCCACTAACTGGGTGATCTCATCATGCGTGACCGCTTTAGGTACTTGGTAAGTTAGCTCTCGCATTCTAGGTACGCTCCCCTCTACACCAATAGCAGAAGGAGCCAATGCCTGAGTTGAACTGGATTTCTTAAAAAAATGAGGATGCGCAACACGGCCTGTATGCCATAGCTGAGCAAATATTTTACCACCAGCATGATGAACAGCATCAGTCACCACTCGCCAGCCATCTATCTGAGCTGACGTAAACAAACCTGGAGTATTGGGATAACCCTGTGCATCAGGGCGAATGATCACCGCTTCTGAGATAATTAACCCCGCTTCGGCACGACGAGCGTAGTAGTCAGCCATGGCCTGAGTCGGTACTAACTCTTCATCAGCCATACAACGAGTCAGTGGCGCCATTAGAACCCTATTTTGAAGGGTAATGGTCTCGTTAAGCACAAAAGGTTGAAATAAGTTATCAGTCATAGCGAACTCTGTTTCTTGAATGTTTGTTCAAGATATTCTTATTTGAATGATCATTCAAGTATTATTTTGAACAAATATTCAAAATTAAGTACAATCAATTTATAGATGGTTAATGAGCACAAGCCCGATGCGTAATGCTGAGTTTGATAGAGAGAAAGTACTGAGATCGGCAATGACCGCTTTTATGGACAAGGGTTACGGAAAAACCAGTATGCAAGATCTGACTAAAGCCACAGGGTTACACCCCGGCTCTATCTACTGTGCCTTCGACAATAAACGAGGCTTATTACTGGCAGCGTTAGAGCAGTATAAAACCGATAGAAGCACTGAGTTTCTAGGTTTCTTCACTGGAAACAGACCCGTACTAGTTGAGCTCAAAGCCTATCTGGATAACACAGTGCAAGAGTGCATCAGTTGCGAGGCTGCAAAGGCTTGCTTGCTCACTAAAGCCCTTAATGAAATGGCTCAACAAGATGCAGAAGTGCAAAACATCATTACCGAGAACTTGGCAAATTGGCAGCAAGGGCTCGCCGATGTATTTGATTTAGCCAAAGCGAAAGGTGAACTCAGCTCTCATCGTGATAGCCAGCATTTGGCACGCTTTTTAGCCATGGGAATTTACGGTTTAAGAACTTTCGCACACACCCATCCTCAGGGTGAAACCTTACAAGAGCTAGCGGATCAGCTCTTCCAAGATATCTGTGCCTAGTCACTATCTTGAATAGGCTAAGTCAATCACGTTAGCCTACGCCAACTCGCCCTGTCTCGGAGTCGTTTCGGTCGTTGATGATTGCCAGTTTCGAACATAAAACAGGTAATAGAAACTCGTCGAGACCAGCCAAGCGATGCCTAGACTCCATATTCCATGTGAAAAAAAGTGAGCACCACGTAGCTGCTGACTCAAACTAAAAACCCCACCTAGAACCAAGCCAAACATTAAGCCTTTCCACCTCAGTTTTGGACAATGCTGGTAGGCAAAATAATAGAGGGCGACCCAAGCAAAACCGCCACTGGAATGACCGCCAGGGAAACACACACCAAGCTCGCCATGGGAAGGTGATATAGCAAAAATAGGCAAGTACTCGTGGCTTCCGCCAAATAGGGACAGATCCCAGGGACAACTAACATGACTAAGATCTTTTCCAAGCCGGACAAGCAAAACGGTGCTCAGTACGCTAAGAAACAACAAAACTAGGCTTTTTCTAAAAGGTTTTAGGCTAGATTTACAGAAACTTACTATCATGGACACCAGTACAATAGCACTAATCAATATCACAAAATTACGGCCACCTACATGAATCACATTATCTAACACCCATGTGTGTCTTAGTGACCATTGAGTCACCCCGCCCTCAAGTTCAAACCAAAATTTAGCAATAGGGATATCGAGCTGTAGATATTCGAAAACAGTCGCCAGCGTGGCGAACATGAGTCCCGGAAAGAGGAGGTGTCGACGTAGAAAAACCTCTTTGCTCACTCTGTGCTCAGTTAACTTGCCCATTATTTTTACCCCAAAAAAACCAATAGGGATTTTCCCCCTAACAAGGTGAAAAAAATGTGAAGGCCGATGTTATTGAAAGAATGAGATGATAAAGATTAGCTTGAACCAGCCTCGAATAGATTACAATAAGCACAGACAAAGCCCCTGTTTCTGCTGTATTCTGTCGCCCTCAGATATTACAAAAGTTCACCATGATCATAGAAGTCACCAACATTCCAAACCCAGAAATAACCTGCTCCAACTGTCAGGCCTGCTGTTGTCGTCTTCAGGTCATCATTATCTCTGAAACCGGTGTGCCAGAGAAGTATATCGAAGAGTCAGATTGGGGCGGAGATGTAATGCAACGCTTAGATGATGGCTGGTGTGTAGCTTTAGATCGTGAAACCAAGATGTGTACCATCTACGAAAATCGCCCTTGGGTATGTCGCGAATTTGAGATGGCCTCCTACGAGTGTGAAGTTGAACGCAGTGAGAATGGGCTATAACTCTTGCCTATAGCCCTGCCTTGTTAACATAGTCTATCCTGAGTAAGCTAACGCTAGCCATTTATCTAATCGCTCGTCGCTTATTAAGGATATTCAGTGAAGTTAAGATCGATACACTATTTTCAGTCTGTCTATGAACAGGGCAGTATCACCGCGGCTTCACGCCAATGCTTTGTCTCTCAACCTTCTATCACCGCAGCGATATCTCAGTTAGAGCAGCAATTTAACGTCGAGCTTTTTGTACGTCATCCAGGTGGTGTTCGCCCCACATCCGCTGCCGATAAACTCTATCCGCTGGCAAGAAAGATGAGTGAAAACCAACAAGAGATTCTACATCTGTTCAGTGACACTCCCACACCCGTTCCACTCCGCCTAGGATTAATGCGCTCTTTGGGCGCACAACGGATGAGTGAGCTGCTTACCGAACTCACCCAAAGGATCGATAATGTTGAGTTAACCCTTGTTGATCCAGATGAGCCCTGTGATGTCAGAGTCGTGCTAGCTCAATCGGTATCGAGCAGCGAAGACTTCATCCCTATCTGGGAAGACAAATACCAGCTTGCCATTCCCTGTAACTGGTCACTGGCCTCAAAGCCTGTCATTGAAATTGATGATCTTAATGCACTGCCTTTTATCAATCGTACCCCCTGTGACGCGCTCGATAGATTAAAACAAACCATGACAAAATCTGGTGTTCAGATGCAAACGAGAGCCAACATACGCACAATTGAATACACTTGGCCCTTAGTCTGTGCAGGTGTTGGCGCTGCATTGCTGCCTGATTGGCAAGAGATAAAACACAATAATGCCTTAGTGTTAAGACCAATTGCGGGGGAGAAACTGATAAAGCAGATAGGACTGGCTTATAATGCCAGCAGGATCAGTGAGCCTATGATTGCCGCTGTGATCTCAGTTTGCCGAAGAAAACTGTAAAAAGAGCAAGTTCAAAGGGAAAATGAACTCGCTTTTATCTAAATCTAACCAGCTTATTTTACCACTAACACTGGGCACTTGGCCTTATTGGTGATTGCTTCAGCCACATTAGGGTTAAGTAGATGAGATAGGCCTGTATGACCATGGCTAGCCATCACTACCATGCCCACTCCCTGCTCGACACTTTCCTCTAGGACTTGTGATATAACATCCCCACTTCTGATCACAGGAATAACACTGAGTTCTTCATCTAAATGAGTGTTGATCTCTGAAGCTAATTTAGTGAGCTTTTCACGCGTAAAATCTTCCACTTTGTGCTCTAAATCGACCGGTGTTTCAACAATAATTCCATAATTATGCTGGCTATAAACATCGCTCATCACATGCAATAATCGAATGTTCACATGATATAAATTTGCCATTTCGATGGCATATTTTAGCGCATGTGACGCTGTTTCAGAAAAATCGGTTGGACATAATATTTGTCGAGTACGCACAATAACCTCCTATCTAACCCATTATTTAAATGTCTATTAAACCATATTACTGACAATTAACGGTTTACTAAATGTCACTTCACGACCAATACCGGACACTTAGCTTTATTAGCGACGCCTTCGGCGACATTCGTGTGTAAGAAATGAGATAAACCACTCCGACCATGACTGGCCATCACTATCATACCAGCATCGAATTCAATGGCGTCAGCTAAAATCTCATCGATAGGCGAACCTCGCCTAATCACGGTTTCCATGGGAAGCTCACTCTTAAGCCCTGCGAGAAGGTCGCGCATTTGATCTGCGGCCGTATCTTCCATACTTTGAGCTAGCTCTGCGGGAGTAATGGCTAGTATTTGATAGTTCTCAGCACCAAGCGGTTGATCGACTACATGAATCAATCTCAAACCCACCTGATAAAAATTGGCCATTTCAATCGCGTACCTTAAAGCATGAGACGCAGTTTCAGAAAAATCTGTAGGACAAAGTATTTGTCGGGTTCTCATAACGACCTCCTATGGTTCTATCATTATATGCTCAAGCCAGTTCAGGTGCCCGTTTTAGGCTCACTTCCAGAACCCTGTTCGATAAAATGATGACCACTTAACTCTCACTAAAAAGAGAGGTTAATAATGTCACAATTTACGCTTTAACAACTGACCTTTACATTAATTCTAGTTTGAAGTTTGAATAAAAATCTTGACCAGGATCACACAAACCTTCAAGTCTGAAAAATCTCCCCTACCACAATATCCAATACCTACAGCTTATTTGTCCCGCACTAATACCACAACAAACACATACGTTAAAACCCGCTAAAAAAACGGATTTAATCGCTATTCAAACCGTGAACATCCAGATATTAAACCTAAATATCTATTCATAACTTCCATACTGATGAAATTTTAGCTCTCTATACTCGGTCTTGAATCTAGGTAGGTATGGTGGCCATTGAGACCAGATAAACAAACTGTTCGCAACACAGACAGTTTTTTTATGTGGTACCTAAAAATAGCCACTAATCTTATACCTGAGTTTAATAATTAATCAAAAAGGGTAATATCATGAATACTAAAGCTCAAGCCACTCTGACAGGTGCAGCACTCGCTCTCGCAATGGCAGGACTAACCGGTTGTAATAGCACTGACAAATCAGAGACGACTCAAGCTGCAATGGCAAAAGGTAGCAGCGATCTCGTTCACTGTTACGGCGTTAATGCATGTAAAGGCCATAACGACTGTAAAACAGCAACCAATGCTTGTGGCGGCCATGCAAGCTGTAAAGGCACTGGATTTGTCGCCATGCCAGCTAAAAGCTGTGGCGATGTGGGCGGAAAAGTACAAGATGATTGGGTCGGTAGTATCGCTAAAACAGATCTAGTGCATTGCTACAGTGTGAACGTTTGTAAAGGCCACAATGATTGTAAAACAGCAAATAACGCTTGTGGCGGACATGCTAGCTGTAAAGGCACTGGCTTTGTTGCTGCTCCAGCAAAAGCGTGTGCTGATATTGGCGGCAAAGTAGGCGCTTAATACCAGTCGGTATAATTAGAAATACAGGTACCTATTATCGCTATTGGTTATAGGTGCCTTCATTTATTTACCATTGATTGAGGTAACCACTGAGTGACAGAAACGGCACTGACACAAGATTTTCTTGGATTTGGATTGGGCTTAAGAACCAATCATTTTGATCATGTTCTGAACACTCGACCCGACATAGATTGGTTCGAGGTTTTATCAGAAAACTACATGGTTGCAGGCGGTAAACCCAGGTATTACCTTGAAGCGATAGCCGAACAGTACCCTATTGTTATGCACGGCGTGTCAATGTCCATCGGCAGTACAGATCCGTTAGACATGGAGTATTTAACTGCCCTGAAAAAATTAGCCAACGACGTGCAACCTAAATGGATATCTGATCATATTTGCTGGACCTCCATTCACGGTGTGAATAGCCATGATCTCCTGCCATTGCCTTATACAGAGGAGACCATTAATCACGTCGCCGAGCGCGTGAGAACAGTACAAGACTTTCTTGGTAGGCGGATCCTGCTAGAGAACGTCTCAAGCTACCTCTCCTATAAAGATTCAACCATGGATGAGTGGACCTTTCTCAATGCCGTTGCAGAACAAGCTGACTGCCTAGTACTACTCGATATCAACAACATCTATGTGAGCGCCAGAAACCATCATTTCGATCCCGTCACATACCTCAATAAGATCGAGCCTAAAAGAGTACAACAATTTCATTTGGCAGGTCACTCTGACTATGGTGATTATGTCATCGATACCCATGACCAAGACGTACCAGACAATGTTTGGGATCTCTACGGTACCGCTTTAGAGCGCTTTGGTGCGGTCAGCACCATGATCGAAAGAGACGGCAACATTCCCGAGTTTTCTGGCCTTGAGCAGGAATTAAACATCGCCAGAGATATTGCCATTAAGACATTACCTGGGTTACAAACTCACTTAGATGGCCTTAATAAAAAACAGCAACAGGAATGTCTTTGATGGCAAGTCTTAAACAAACCCAAGAACTCTTTATGGCTTACATTTTATCGGATAAGAGCACCGACAACGCCCAAGACGATAAATGTTCAGCTTTTACCTCCCTTATCACAGCTAAAAGTGATGAAGATGGTCAAACTCGTTTGGGGATCTATGCCAGCGCTTATCGGCTACGACTCATTGAGACAATAGAGACAGATCACGAGATGTTAGGCATCTATCTCGGCGATGAACTTTTTGACAAGATGGCACAAGAGTACATCAATGCTCATCCTTCATCTTATCGCTCTCTGCGACATTTCTGTGATGCCCTGCCACCATTTTTACAAGATGATACCTTTTTCAGTCAATACCCTATTCTGTCCCATATTGCTGCTTTCGAGCGACGTCTACTTAATGCCTTTGATGCAGAAGAACAATCAAGAGCGAGCTTTTCTGAACTTGAGCAACTTGCTCCAGAACATTGGCCAGAAAGCCGTTTTAGGTTTCACTCTAGTGTGCAAATATTTAAGTGCCAAAGTAACGCGGTAGAAAGCTGGCAAGCATTGAAGAATCAACAAACGCCTCCACAACCCGACTACATCATTGCCTGCGCGTGGTTACTTTGGCGAGGTGAAGAGAGATTGACCGAGTTTATCTCTCTTACTGAGTATCAGTTGGTCTTGTTAGAGGGGTTTCTCCAAGGGCAAAGCTTGGCGCAACAGTGTGAATTAATGCTCAACTATTTCGATGAGGAGCAAGCCCCAACAAAAGTCTTGCAAGCCATACGCGCTTGGTTCGAGATGGGGATCATCCGCGCTATCGCATAAGCCGTAAGCGTTGAGCTAGAGACAAGGCAAACAACGTCGCTAGCTCCGAGGCTAATCAACAGTCAATAGACAGCTCCCGCCCTTTACAATATTCAAAAAACAATAAAAAGCTCTTCACTCACTTTCAACATTCAACAACAAATATAAATACTGGACGTTTTTCACTCACTGGATTAGTATACCAACAATAGACCGACCAATCAGTCGGTTTAAATAATGATGATTCGAGTAATAAGACAACCACAGCAAAACAGGAGAGCGAGCGGATGAATATGCCAATTCAACAAACTGAAGATGAAGTCACTAAGGGAGTGAACTTAACCGAACTACTTCAATCTCAGCAGCAAAGCTATCGTTCTCAACCTGCGCCAACTTATGAACTCAGAATAAAGCAACTCAGTGCAATTAAAACTGCCCTGCTCAAATTTAAGCAGCCGTTAGCCGAAGCGCTAAACCGAGACTATGGCAGTCGTTCTCTTGATGACACCTTAATCTCAGATATCATGCCCTGCATTAACAACGTCAATTACAGCCTAAAAAATCTTAAAAAGTGGATGAAACCAAGCCATCGCCATGCAGGCCTCTTACTTGCTCCTGCTAAGGTTAAAGTCCAATACCAGCCCGTAGGCGTTGTGGGCATTATCGTGCCGTGGAACTTTCCGGTGATGCTCTCCGTGGGTCCTTTGATCACGGCAATCTCTGCTGGTAATCGTGCCATGTTAAAGCTGTCAGAATTCACGCCTGAAACCAATAAAGTGATCACAGAGATGTTAACCAGCATTTTTGATGAAACCACTGTCGCAGTCGTTGAGGGAGAGGCTGATGTTGCTGCTGAGTTCTCTTCACTGCCTTTTGATCACTTGCTCTTTACCGGCTCTACCACCGTCGGGCGTCATGTGATGCGAGCAGCTGCAGCCAACTTAACCCCAGTAACACTTGAGCTTGGCGGAAAATCACCCGTGCTTGTGGCGCCAGATATGCCAATCGATACCGCTGTTGAGCGTATGATCTATGGTAAGTGTCTCAACTCAGGACAGATCTGTGTCGCACCTGATTACGTATTAGTGCCAAAAGCTAAACAGGCTGAGTTTATCGCGGCCTACCAAAAGAAGTTTAACGCCATGTATGGCAAGGTTAGCGACAATAATGATTACGGCTCAATCATCAATGAGCGCCAGTTCGATCGTTTAACCTCTGTGTTAGAAGATGCAAAAGCTAAAGGCGCCACAGTAGTGAGCGCTAACGGTGAAGAGATCAACACCGCCAAACGAAAAATCCCCACTCAGCTCGTCACCAATGTCAGCAATGAAATGACCTTGATGCAAGATGAGATTTTTGGGCCGCTTCTACCAATCATAGGTTACGACTCCTTAGATGAAGCGATTGTTTATATCAATGACAGACCACGTCCATTGGCACTCTACTTGATGAGCTTTAACCAACAAACTCAAGATTTAGTGCTGACTCACACCCATTCAGGTGGTGTATGCATTAATGAAACGGTCTTTCATGTTGCTGCCGATGATGCACCATTTGGTGGTATTGGTCCCTCAGGTATGGGCCACTACCATGGTAAAGAGGGATTCCTCACTTTAAGCCATGCTAAAACAGTATTGAGCAGAGGCAAGCTAAACACAGGTAAGTTTGTCCACCCGCCATACGGCACGGGTATCCAGGCCATGTTATATAAGCTATTTTTACGTTAACAGTCAGCGGTAAAACACGATGTCGGTTAAAAGCTGACTACTGAAACTAGTTCAGAATGACATTAGAGTTGCATCCTGAGTGTATCTCAGGATCTAGCTTTGTTCTGTTAGTTATGAAAAGTCATTCGAAGAGAATTAAGTATTAGATGAGTAAACCAGATAAAAAACAGGCTATTTTAGACACCGCACTCACACTATTCGTCAGCCAAGGGTTTTATGCGACCTCTACGGCTTCGATTGCCAAAAAAGCGGGAGTAGCAACCGGTACGCTTTTCCATCACTTCCCCTCGAAAGATGAACTAATGAAACACCTGTTTCTCTCGATAAAGCAAGAGTTTGCTGACGCGATTACTGCGTCGATTAAAGACAGCGGCGATCTAAAACAAGATGCAGAGCACCTTTGGTACAGTGCCATTCAGTGGGCCATCGATTACCCACTTAAACAGGAGTTTTTCCAACAATACTCCATGTCGCCGTCCATCGCCATTGAGATCAGAGAGCAAGCGATGAACTCAATATTGAGCTTTATGGGCAACTTAATGCAGCAAGGGCAAACTCAAGGGTTGTTTGCCTCTTACCCGCTTACCTTGATGCAAGATAATTGTCACGGTCAATACTTAGCGGCCACCCGTTACTTTCTCGATAATCCTGAAAAGTGGCAAGTGGACACTCATAAACAAGCCAGCTTTTCAATGTTTTGGAATGCTATGGTGCAAAGCTAAACACTCACTTATCCCGCTTTAACGAATACCGTTCGTTAAAGTGGGATAATCGTGATGACTACTGACACTCAGCTAATAATTGTTGGAAATGTGCGCCTAAGTCTTGGCTGGCAAACTCACGACTCGATGCGACCATCTGCTGTAGGCTCTCTAATCCTTGCTCCATGCCTTGATCTGCCACTATCTGCTTCGCATACACAGCAGCATCAGCGCCCTTCTGTAATAAGTTAGAGACCATCTCAAAGCTGATATCTTGCTCCATTAAGCCTTGTAATTCGTTTAGAAGCTCAGCAACTTGCGCCGACTCAACCAGTGACCCCTCAACATTGATAAACTCCCCTAACGGATCGCTATCAAGCTTACCAGCCACACACGCGGCAACACTGCCAGCTTCAGCACCGGTAGCAACCGCATCAAGGCCCTGACTACGGATCTGCTCAATGACTAACTGAAGCTGTTCATTCTTGGCTAACCAAGCTTGTTCAAGCTGTTGTTTTTCATCAAGGTCGAAATAACCACAACCACTTAAACTGAGCAGCAACATCCCAGGTACAACAAGCGTTTTAAATGACATGAATCCATCTCCAAAACAGGCAATAGATGCCCAGTAGCCGTTATTATACCCAAACCACTTCAAAATGCAGGATTCAGCATGTCGTGAAGTGACGGAGTTCAAGGTAGTTAATTGCTCCTGCATTAACGACATTCCCGCCATCCATGGCGGTCTTCATGAAATTGCTGGACTAGTTTTTCTAATTCAATATTTTATAACTCAGAAACATGTTGCTTCACGCCTTGCCCTATGGGAGTTCCCGTAGAATATCTGCACTGTGTTAGTGCTATCAACAAGGGAATAACCATTCTCTCAATCACTGCCTTGTTCAGCTATCCTACGGGAGCTCTGAAATGAGCATCTTGAGGTCGTTTGGGTATATATGGAACAGTATAGATGACGACTCATCGGTTATTGATTATAGAGGATGACCTAGCACTTGCTAACGTGCTCGACAGGCGAATGTCGCGCCATGGATTCAACTGTCTGCAGGCACATAATGCCAGCGAAGCGCTATTAGAAGCCAGACAGTTTAAGCCCAGCCACATACTGCTTGATATGAAGCTTGAAGAGGACAATGGCCTGCGCTTGATCTCTCCTTTACGTCAAAGCTTACCTGATGTGGTGATGGTGTTGCTGACTGGGTACGCCAGTATTGCCACCGCCGTTGAAGCGATTCGATTAGGTGCAGATAACTATTTGGCTAAACCCGTTGATACGACAACGCTATTGAGCGCGTTAACGGAGAGCACGATGAAAGGGGATAAAGTTGATATTCAAGAGCTGGATGAGCAGCCATTAAGCCCGAAAAGATTAGAGTGGGAGCATATTCAGCAAGTGTTAAATGTGAATAAGGGCAATGTGTCGGTGACGGCGCGCCAACTTGGTATGCATAGACGGACCTTGCAACGAAAACTCCTCAAAAAACCCACTTTAGATAACCGCAAGTCAGAGAAATGAAATATCAAAAACAAATAATATTGAGAGACAATGTTTGTTGGTTTTTGTCTTTGGCCGCTAGGTTCTGACGCAAGGCCATCATTCATCTCCTGAATCTATGGCCTATTTTTCATATCCCGATGAGTCGATCACTTTCTGTTCCCCAGTGGAATCGTGAGTGGATACTCCTGCTGAAATCGCTGAACTTTCTCTATCAGAAGATCGATAGTACTGCGGACTTTATATTTAGGATAATCAGTTTGCAGGTAGACCAACTGTAGAGGAACGTTGTTAGCGAGCTGATCGGCGAAAAGTAACTTAAGCTTGCCTTGATGCACATCAACCGCGACATCGATCCAGCTCTTGTAAGCGATGCCCATACCCGCTAGCGCCCACTCTCTGATCACTGCGCCATCATTGCACTGCCTGCTTCCGCGCACTTCAATATCAAACTCCTCGCCTTTATTGCTAAAGCGCCACTTGTGCCAAGGCTCTCCGCCACGGTTAAGAATAAGGAGCTTATGCTGACCCAACTCATGGGGATGTGTTGGCGTACCATAGCGAGCCAGATAGTCAGGAGATGCAACAGCGACTCTGGGGGTGACGGCCAGTTGTCGTCGCATTAAGCTGGAATCGTCCAAGTGACCATAACGCAGCGCTAAATCGACATTTTGATCGATAAGATCGGTCATCTGGTCGCCAAAGTAGAGGGTGAGCGTTAATTGAGAATGTTCTGCTGCAAATTCATCAAGCCAAGGCCGAATTAAGCTTCTGCCTATATCAGAAGGCAGGGCTATCCGTATTTCACCTTTTAATTCCCCTCGGTTATCTGCCAGCGCATTGCTTGCACCTTCAAGTAGAGCCAGTGCTTGACGTCCAGTTTCAATGAAATGTCGTCCCTCTTCGGTCAACTTCATCCTACGGGTAGAGCGGGCAAAGAGTTGGCACTCGAGCTTTTTTTCCAGTCTTTGCAGGGCAGCACTTGCCGCAGCTGGAGTCATACCCAGTTCGCGTCCTGCTGCTGAGATGCTGGCAAGCTCTGCGATTCTAATCGCGAGTTGGAGATCATTAAGGTGATACATATCAAAAATTTTTTGAAAATGATTTTAATATTAGCCCAATTATCAAAATTAGTTAACAGGTTTACACTAGACCACTCTTTTCAATAGGCGAGTTTGTTTATGACGATGACATTTAATCATTTTAATTTGTTGGCATCAGCTGATAGCCAAGAGCTTAAGGTATTTGTGGATATCTTAGGGCTTAAAAGGGGGAGAACGACCCAGTTTCCAATTTAAGGGAAGTTGGCTATTTCAAGTTCCCATTTTTACTCAACACGAGGAGTTACTATGAGCCTTTTTACCCCGTATCAAAAGTCACATCTATCATTGAACAATCGCATGGTCATGGCACCTATGACTCGTTCGCGCACCACACAACCGGGAAATATTCCTAATGAGATGATGGCTCAATATTATGCCCAGCGGGCATCTACTGGACTTATTATCACTGAAGCCACTCAGATTTCAGATGAGAGCCAAGGTTACTCGTTTACGCCGGGTGTTTATACACCAGAGCAGATAGCAGGGTGGCAAATGGTGACGTCTGCGGTTCATCATTCTGGTGGCAAAATCTTTAATCAACTCTGGCATGTTGGTCGGGTTTCTCATCCGGTATTTCAACAGGGACTTGCCCCGATAGCCCCTTCAGCGATAAAGCCTACTGAGACCAAAGTTTGGATTGTTGATGCCAATCATCCCGATGGCCAGATGATGGATTGTCCCGTGCCCAGAGAGATGACCTTTGATGATATTAAGCGTGTGGTTAATGACTTTGCAGAAAATGCGATTGAAGCTGGATTTGACGGGGTCGAGATCCATGGCGGTAACGGTTACTTGATCGATCAGTTTTTGAGAACCAACTCGAATCAGAGAGTCGACAGTTATGGTGGGAGTCGTGAAAATAGGATCCGTTTCTTGATGGAGGTCGTGCTTGGTGTTAGCCAAAGGATTGGGGCGGATAAAGTGGGAGTTAGACTAGCCCCATTTGTCACCTTTAAAGATATGGATTGCCCGGATATCGTCAATGCTATCTTACTGGCCGCTGAGGAACTGTCGAAACTCGATATCGCTTATTTGCATCTTTCAGAAGCTGATTGGGATGATGCACCGCAGATCCCCGATAATTTTAGAGCTAAATTTAGGGAGGCGTTTAAAGGTACCATCATTGTAGCTGGCCGCTACAATGTTGAGCGAGCCAGTGACATTATCGACAGTGGTTATGCAGATTTGGTTGCGTTTGGTCGCTCATTTATTGCTAATCCAGATTTACCTTTTCGTTTACAGACTGGTAAACCTTTAGCTGCCTTCGATAAAGGCCCGTTATTTGGTGGTGGGGCTGCGGGCTATATTGATTATCCTAGTTATACCAATCAGTATAAGAAGTTGATCTACTCAGAGTGTTTTTTGGCAAACTA
>OJDH01000354.1_pt1 | contig 22885 bp, 21 predicted proteins | sample 1592761 | NCBI WGS metagenome assembly OJDH01 (sample SAMN05416855, study PRJEB24817) | seawater metagenome | isolation source: Sea water | place: Canada:Atlantic | collected 2013-11
GGCTTGAGGAGGCGTATTCTACACTCTCCAGTGTCGGCGTCAAGCGCTTATTTTAACAAGTTTTTCGAGTGGTGATTTCTTAATCAGAATTCGAACTCGAAGCTTGTAAAGCGGTTGTCACCTGAATCAAATCTCCGAAGAGTCTTAACTCTCTAACACCGCTGCAAGTCCCGTATTATCTAAGCTTTCGTTTAGGTAAGTGGCCTGCTGTGCCGTGTCAGTGGATGCGCATTATAGGGATATCAGCCCAGAGCACAAGCGCTTTTTACTCAAAAATGGATGTTTTTATCAAATGATTACTTAAGAACATCATACACACCACTTACGCACAGAGTTACCCACAAATGTGCACCTTAGACTGACTTTTCACTTCAACAGGTAGCGGATACATGACTATATCTAGCCTCATGTTTACCGATCGCAAGGGCTATTCAATCATTACGCTTATCTATAAGAGTTAGCACTTTTGGTCATGTGAGATAACTTTAGTCCTTTATTATGTATTGAACTCCTTATACACATTGACTCTTTACTATATAAAGAGTGGCATAACTGTTCCAGACATCCCCCCCTTCGCTCTGACCGCGAAGGACTGTGGAAATGTACAATAGATGTAGGGAACATCTGGCACCCTGCGATCGAGGATAATTATTCTGACTATCAGGGATGATAGGAATGCACAGAGATGTAGGAACATCTCCTGCCATATACAAAGCTGATAAGTATCCATCAATGGCTTATCGGCATAAATGTTCCAGCCATAAAAAAACCTGCCGAGGCAGGTTTTAATTATTCGGAACTTGGCGTGTGTATAATTACGCTTCCATTCGTCCTTTAAGCTTGTTCATTGCATTCTTTTCAAGTTGTCTAATACGTTCAGCAGACACTTGATAAGTTGCAGCTAAATCCTGCAAGGTTGCTTTATCTTCGCTTAACCAGCGTTCCTGCAATATGTGCTGACTACGCTCATCTAACGTTTTGATGGCGGCCAGAAGGCGGGCTTGGTTATTTGACTCTAAGTTAGCATTCTCAACTTGAGACGCGAGATCAGAAGAGTGATCTTCTAAATAGTGAACCGGAGAAAAATCTTGGTCATCATCGTTATCGCTCGCAAGATCAAAAGCAGGATCTTGAGCAGCCATACGTGATTCCATCTCTGTCACATCGGCTTTCGATACCCCTAGGTTATCGGCAACCATTCCCACTTCTTCGTCACTAAACCAGCCAAGACGCTTTTTAGATTTACGAAGATTAAAGAACAACTTACGTTGTGCTTTAGTGGTAGCAACTTTAACTATGCGCCAGTTTTTTAGCACATATTCATGAATTTCAGCTTTAATCCAATGCACGGCAAATGAAACAAGTCGTACGCCCACATCAGGGTCGAAACGCTTTACAGCCTTCATCAGGCCAATATTGCCTTCTTGGATTAGATCAGCTTGCGGGAGGCCATAGCCTGAATAACCTTTAGCAACATGTACCACAAAACGTAAGTGAGACATAATCAGCTGCTTCGCTGCCTGCAGGTCACCGGTTTCTTGTAATCGCTTAGCTAACTCATGCTCTTGCTCAGGCTTCAACATCGAGATGTTGTGCGCAGAGTGGACATAAGCCTCTAAACTACCGCTTCCGTGAGGAACCGTAAGCGCCATTGATTGATTAGTCATTCATGCTCCTACATTTCTTACTTAAAATTCAAACTATTACAGTGAACTACTAAAATTCACTTCTGGTTATATCTTCTTAATTCAAATATAAGGACACAGCTTACAACTGATTTCTTACAATAAGATTAAGTAAAAACTAAACCAGCTCACCTTTTAGTCTAAAAAGGCAAGGTGACGAACTATCCTAGATTTGACAACTTATGTCAACCTCAGACTAATACTGATAGGAATAATATCAATCAGTAAATTCGAGGCTATTTTTGCGCTATGGCAGTAGACAAAGCAAATGAAACTTAGTTCATAAAGTGGCAGGTGTCACCCAAGAGATAGAACTTATTAGTTATATCTAAGCTACTTCGAATATTAGCCCAATGAAAACCAAGACTTTATGAAGGTTCAATTGCTCTTAAGTGCTGGCGTACTGATAAATAAGATCCTAACCAACCAAGGAATGAGGCCAAACAAACCAGTTGACCCAACTCAACCAGAGTTAAGGTTTCCATTTGCAGCTGACTACCGTACAAGCCTAGAAGCTCTGCCAATGCACTGTCGAGATACAAAACCAGTATGTTGATAATAATCCAGGCAAGTATCCCACCGATAACCCCATACCAGATCCCGGTATAAAGGAAGGGACGCTGAATAAAGGCTTCTGTGGCACCCACCAACTTCATCACCTCTATTTCGGTGCGACGATTCATAATCGCGAGGCGGATAGTGTTACCAATAACGAGTACCACGGCTAAGACAAGCAAGGCTGCGATAGCAAGCACGGTACGCTCTAATAGTCTGACCACAGCTTGAAGTCTCTCTAGCCACTCAATATCGAGTCGGCCAAAGCTCACCTCTGGTTCTTGTTCTAGTTTTTTAAGCAGCTCACGAGCGCCAGTTGGACTGGAATATTTAAGCGTAGGCGTAACGGTCACTACCGCAGGCAGGGGATTGGTCTCCAAATAAGAGATAGCCTCACCAAACCCAGATAAACGCTGAAACTCCTCAAGTGCCTGATCGCGATTAATATAGTGAACTTCGCTCACCTCAGAATAAACCTTTACCCGACTAATCAAACTCTGGATCGTCTTCTCACTGCGAGCATCATCGATAAAGAGTGAGATCTCAGCCGCACTATTCCAAGATTGCGTAATGGCTTCGGCGTTTTTAACCAACACCTGCAATGCAGCAGGCAAACTTAAACTGACGCCCAACACAGCCATGGTCATCAAAGAGGAAACGGGATTACGCCACAGCTCACCCATACTCGCCATCGCATGTTGTATATGACGAATGAAAAACATCACAATACGACCGGAGAACGGCAGCTTACTTCTGACTAACTGAGGCTTTTTGCTCATGCTATTCCCTATGCTCCGAAGCGAAGTTAAACGTTAAATGCGTTTGTTGAACTCGAAGGCAACTCATCGCCCCCCAATACATGCCCTTGCTTCAGGGTCAAAGTACGGTACTTCATTCTGGCTATCAGCCCTAAATCATGAGTCGCAATAAGCACCGTGGTGCCTGAGTCATTAAACGTCTCAAACAACCGCAGAATATCCATCGACAACTTAGGATCTAAGTTACCCGTGGGCTCATCGGCCAGTAACAAAGGAGGTTTATTCACAATCGCACGCGCAATACCCACTCGCTGCTGCTCACCGCCCGACAACATAACTGGGCTATGACGCTCTTTGCCATAAAGGCCAACCATGTCTAAAGCTGCATGAACTCGCTTTTTGATCTCGCCATGGGAGAAGCCTTCGATAACCAAAGGCAAAGCGACATTATCGAACACACTCTTCTCCATCAATAGATGATGGTTTTGGAAGATCATGCCAATATCACGCCTTAAATAAGGGACATCTTTAGGGGAAAGATCAGCGATATTGTGGCCATTGATCAGCACTCGTCCGGCGTTAGCTCGTTCAATCACTGTGATTAACTTGAGCAAAGTACTCTTACCTGCGCCCGAATGGCCCGTTAAAAAGGCCATTTCACCACGCTTGAGGTGAAAGTTCACATCTGACAATGCTTTCTGTCCGCCAGGATAAACTTTACTCACTTGCTCAAATTGAATCATCTAGGTCCACTGTCCATTGATCTATTATTTGATACCCAAATCACTTGCCGACATGCTCAATATTACATCTCGGGTCTTTTAGGTATTTGAACTACTTCTTCTCGTCATTCTCTTGGGTAAAGAGCGCATCAATAAAGTCTTTTGCATCAAAGGTACGCAAATCATCAATCTGCTCACCGACGCCAATATGCCGAATAGGAATACCAAACTTATCCGCTATCGCGAAAATAACGCCACCTTTAGCAGTGCCATCAAGCTTACTGATGGTAATTCCGGTCACACCAACGGCTTGCTTAAACAACTCAGCCTGACTAATTGCATTCTGACCTGTACACGCATCTAAGGTTAACATCACCTCGTGAGGCGCATTTTCATCTAGCTTTTTCATCACTCGAACCACTTTTTTAAGCTCGTCCATCAAGTGAGATTTATTCTGTAATCGACCTGCTGTATCGGCAATCAAAACATCAACGTTACGCGCTCGAGCGGCTTGTAAAGCATCGAACAATACAGAAGCACTGTCTGCGCCAGTATGCTGAGCGATAACAGGAATATCATTTCTCTGGCCCCACACTTGTAACTGTTCGACCGCCGCAGCACGGAAAGTATCACCTGCTGCTAACATAACCGATTTACCTTGTGCCTGATACTGTTTCGCTAACTTGCCAATCGTTGTGGTTTTACCCACACCGTTAACACCCACCATCAAAATAACAAATGGACCATCGGCATTTTCAGGTACAAGCGGGATAGAGACAGGCTCTAAGGTTTTCTGCATCTCTTCGCGCAACAGTTCATATAAGGCTTCGCCATCTTTTAACTGCTTACGACTGGCTTGTTCTGTCAAATTCTTAATCAAGCGCGTGGTGGTTTCAACGCCCACATCGGCGATCAACAACTGCTCTTCTAACTCTTCGAACAGATCATCATCGATCTTCTTGCCTTTAAACAGACCAACGAAACCGCTACCGATATTCTCACTGGTACGTTTAAGTCCACGCTTAAGACGCGCAAAGAAGCCCTCTTTTACCGGCTTAGCCTGAGGCTCAGGTTGACGATCTTCATCATCAGCCAGCTCTTTAGCTTCAGCTTCAACTCTTGCCTGTTCTGCTGCTTCGGCTTCAATGCTTGCCTGCTCTGCTGCTTCGGCTTCAATGCGTGCCTGCTCTGCTGCTTCGGCTTCAACGCGTGCCTGCTCTGCTGCTTCGGCTTCAATTCGTGCCTGCTCTGTTGCTTCGGCTTCAATTCGTATCTGCTCTGCTGCTTCGGCTTCAACGCGTGCCCGCTCTGCTGCTTCGGCTTCAATGCGTGCCTGTTCAGCTGCTTCGGCTTCAATGCGTGCCTGCTCTGCTGCTTCGGCTTCAATTCGTGCCTGCTCTGCTGCTTCATCTTCAACGCGTGCCTGCTCTGCAACTTCAACTGCTACACGGGCTTGCTCTACTTTTTCGGCTTCAGCATGTGCCAGATCTAATGCATCAACACGCGCCAACTCAGCCGCTTCAGCCTCAAGGCGTTCCAGCTCTTGAGAATCCGTTACATTTTCAACTTCCTGAGTGTCAACTTCATCTGCAGACTTATCTTTGCGGAACCAGGAAAAAAAACCTTTCTTTGCCATGTGTATTACCGATACTCAACTAACTTGCATTTCAAATGTAGGCTGACTAAGCCAGCCTACATTCATCTAATTTGGGGCACATTATAACCAAAACATGGATGCAAATATGCAGCAAAACCTTCGATTTTTTCTCTTTAAAGCGCAGGAACGCACCATTTAGGCTTTCTTTGAGTTAAAATGGTGGCCTATATACCCAAGTCACTTCTAAGATGCTGGATTCAGCATGACGAAAAAGCTTGAGGGCAAACAAGCGAGACAGTCTACCACTTTCTTTCTTCAGGCAAAATCACAGTACCAATAACAACCAATATTTTAGTTAACAGGATTGAGATGGCTAATAATCGACCTTCTAGCGGTCAAGTGCGGATCATTGCAGGACAATGGCGCTCAAGACGTTTACCTATTCATGATCTTGAAGGGTTGCGACCAACGACCGATCGCGTCAGAGAGACACTATTTAACTGGCTAGCAGGCGACCTAGCCGGCGCTCGTGTACTTGATTGCTTCGGTGGCAGTGGCGCACTTTGCCTAGAATCTCTTTCTCGATACGCAAGCTATGCCAAGGTATTCGAGTTACAGGCCAGCGCAGCTCAACAGTTAACACAGAACCTAAAGACATTAAAATGCGATCCAGAGATAGCAGAAGTGATTAAAGGGGACACATTAGCTTTATTGACAGTACAGCCTACTGAAGCTTTTGATATCGTTTATATCGACCCTCCCTTCAGAAAGGAGCTGGCCGAAAAGACCATAGCGCTACTCGAACAACATAACTGGCTTAAAGACAACGCGCAGATCTATGTAGAAACCGAAAGTGAAATCACTCACCTAAGTGTTCCTACAAACTGGGTTCAATTAAAAGAAAAAACAGCGGGCCAGGTGATCTACCGTTTATATCAATATCAGCCTTAATTCGAGTTTCGAGTTTCGAGTTTCGAGTTTCGAGTTTCGAAGAATAACGATTCAATTGAAATTAACTGCTTACCTCAAGAAAAACTTTAGTAGTTCAATTAAGAGACCAATTTTAAGAGATATGTATGAAATTTATGATCGCCGCAGGTAAAACCATTACGCTAGTAGCCTGGATTATGATGGGCTACAACTTGATAATGCCTTTTGAAGGAGATCTCTCGCTCGTACTCAACATTTTACTGCTTATCACTCTGCTGATGCACGCCCTACAAACGCTGGTCTTACATCACTTGTGCAAAACACGTTTATCTTTAACCCGAAGAGATTACCTCAATGTCTTCGTCTTTGGGGTATTCAGCCTGCTATCTTATCGAAGAGAAGTGCAGGCTAAAAATAGATACTAAAACTCACAGCCTCCGGCTAAACCTGAATGAGAAGTTTAGGAGGCCGTTAGGCTCTCAAATAAAACTTGTCATCGAACGATCTATTAACCCCTATTGCCACATTATTGCTGCGTACTTAACCGAACATATTAGTGTGATGATGAATATACGGCGGGTAACGAGGACACAGAAATGAGTAAACTAGAGTCACAAAACATAACCTGACTCAATTATTTACCTTTGACTTCCTGCATATTCTATGACGAGTAACATCTTCATCTAACGCTATACATTGGGAATATAAATGGATATTTTGATAATAAACCATATATTCTAGTTACGAGTTTATCTATACCTACCAACGATTCAAGCTCAGTTACAAAACTGGATGTCCAAAATGAAAAAAGTACTTTTGTGTTTTCTATTATCAGTTCTATCACTAAACGTCGAGGCAGCTTACGAGAGGACGTTAATTGATGGATGGTATGTTATTAAACAGAATAATAGCTGTGAAATATTAAAATATGGGCAGAGCAAGGAAGATGATGAGCTTTTAATAGGTTATGAACTAAGGTTCCTTTACTTGTTAAGCCTAAACGACGAAATGCATTCGTCTTTTCAGAAAGGCTATAATATATCTTTAGGTATAAGTATCTTAAGAGGAAATAATGAATTTCTGCCTAAAAAGGTAAGTTTGTTAGATAATCAATTAGTAACTTATAATCCAGAATTCATGACCAACTTCTATGCTAATTCACCGAGTAAACTTCTACCCCTTCTAAAGTCTTCCGATTCGTGGAAGGGTACTGTATTACTAGAAAACCAAACTGTTTCAATAGTGTTCGATAGTAAGGGGGCTAAAAAGCTTTTTTCAAACTTGGATAGATGTGTTCAACAATTAAGAACAGAATCTGAAGACCCTACAGAACAACTGAATTTATTTCATTACCTATGAAAACTCATAAATTTGACTGTCACGTATAAATCTCATCGTTTCACAAAAAATCATATCGCCATCCATAGAATAAAAATGGGTATCTTGATAAAAACCTAAGTACATTTTGAAAATGGTAATTTGTATTACGACATGGCTGGAACTGGATGGGCTCCCAGTTTTAATAACAAGGTAGGCATCGAACTGTTTGGGTCTGGAGTACAAGATGCAGTAGATAGGTTTGGAATGTAACGATGAAAAATTTGCTTTTGTTATTTGTTCTATCGATCTTATGTTCGGCTTGTAGCTCCGAAAGTATTGAACCGCATATGAAGTATTCAGCTAAATTTGACAATTATAAAATTGAGCAAGTTGAATTGATATTGGTGAATATTGCAGCGGAACGAGAATTAAGGGTTTTTAAGAAAGATCGAGAGAAAATGAAGTATTTGAGTCAAGGAAAAGATGCATTTTTTACTGCTCTATATTTCAAAGAAGATCCTGTTCTTATTGTTACAAATATTGGTGTTACCGACACTCTTATAATGACAATAACAGACTACGGAAAAATGCCTAAAGAAGAGTTGGAGCATATGGCTGAAGCAGTGGTAGGTATGGCTTTCAATAAAGGTATCGACCTTAAAGCGAGTAATTAAAAGGGGTCTGGGGTCAGAGCACATTAGCTTTTTATCGATTACAAATTAAGGGATTAATGTAATTATATGGCCACCCATAGTTCTGGATGAATCACCAACCTCAGACTAAACTTACCCGCGAATTTAAGTAGGAGGTCCCCCCCCTACCACACAGCTCTAAGTTAACATCTCAACATTACTATTCAGGTAACCACTCTAAAATAGCTTCGCCTATCTCATGGGGAGAGTCTTCTTGGATGAAGTGAGCGCCACTCACTGTAATTTCTTTTAAATTAGGCCAGATTCGGACAAAGTCACGGGCATAGCCAACCAGAAATGCACCGGGCTCAGCATTAATAAATAATTTAGGGATCGATGCGGAGTTTGCCAAATAGTCCGCATAACTTGCGACTATCGCAACGGTATCTGCTGGTTCCCCCGCGATGGGTAACTGTCGAGGACCTGCCAGTGTGGCTCTCCTATCTTCTCCAGATTCCAAAAATGGTCTGCGATATTCAGCATGCTCTTTGTCACTTAAAGGTCGTGAGATGGTTGCTGGTAACAGGGTTTCAATAAAAAAGTTCTCTTCTAAAACGAGTTTATCCCCTTCGGCAGAGCGTAAGGTTCCAATAGGGCCATGGAGTTCTTTTGGAAACTCATCCCAAGTGGGAAATGGGGTGACAATCGCTTCCATAAAGGCAATGGCTTTAACAGCACCTTGATGTTGGTTGGCCCAATTGAAACCAACGCCTGAACCCCAGTCATGTAGTACTAGAGTGACATTTTGCGTTACACCAAGTTCTTGTAAAAGAGCAAATGTATACTTGCTGTTTTCCGACAAAGAGTAGTTTCCCTCTTCGGTATTATCTAACTTGTCTGAATCTCCCATACCGATCATGTCGATTGCAATTAGGCGCCCCTTCCCTTCTAAGTAAGGCATCACGTTGCGCCATAAATAGATAGACGTTGGATTACCGTGTAGAAACACAATCGGGTCACCCTTGCCTTCATCGACATAAGCCATTTTCTTGCCTAAGACTGTTTTGAATTTTTTTGTGTATTTTAGTATTTCTGAATTGGTTTTCATTTTCTCTGCTCTTTCACACTTACATGACTGAGTCACACATTAATCTGAGTTACTTTATTTGTCACTATTTATTTATGAGTGAGTCATATATAATTAGCGCTATGAAAGATGAAAAATACATATCAAATTTAATCGGTGCGTTTGCAACCTCTGTATCTACTGCCATTGAAAGTCAGATTTCAGAGCTTGGTGGACGTAGCTTGAGCCATGAAGCTGCCTTGGTGGCCATCCATAACCACCCAAATGAAACTATTGACGTCTTAAGCAAGGTATTAGGGTTAACACATTCAGGTGCCGTTAGACTTATCAATACCTTGGAGCAAGAGGGCTTAATTGCGCGAAAAAAATCAGTACAAGATGCGCGCTCAGTGGTGTTGTGTACAACGCAAGAAGGTAGTGAGCGAGTTGCGGAGATACTCAGTAGCCGTGAAGCCGCCATTGTTAAGGTGTTAGATCACTTTAGTGAAGAACAAAAGCAGAGCTTTACGAAACTGCTTGAGGTCGCGATGGGCAATTTAACCGATAAACAGAGCGAAGCCAGACGCATTTGTAGATTGTGTAATGAAGGCGTTTGTAGAAAGCTGGGCTGCCCAGTAGAAGGCTCGATTAAACCACTGTAAGTAACAGCTTCAACGCCGATGCAATGTTCTATGATGACTTGCAACAGTTAAGCACTGTCGAATTGATAATTATTATGGGCTGAATTACTACACAGTGATGATGCAAGACGACTTTTAGTCATCTCAACACTAGACACTAAGTATTTCGTCCCCGATACAAACCCACTCCGACACAGTCCATGGTGTTCGCGGATAACTACATCCAGACACAAATACTCCTCGTGATCCATCCATGGCGAGTTGCATAAATGTTCCAGACACAAACCCACTCCTACACCATCCATGGTGTTCGCGGATAACTACATCCATGTACAAAAAAGCCCCGTTGATAACAACGAGGCTTCTAATTAGCTGAACACAATCTAACTCTGCATCAGCCTGGATAAGTACTCAATACTTAGCCTTTTGGATATACGTGTGCAACGCCTTTATGACAGTCAACACAGGTCTTACGCTTGTCAGCATCTTTCTTGAAGTTGTTGCTGTGCATTCTCTTCGCCATCTTCTTCATTGTTTCAGGCTGATCTTCGTAAATGCGCGTGTGACAGTGCTGACAGTTGGCTGAATCGGTATCTTTAAAGTACTTAAGCGCTAGGTCGGCTTGTTCTTTACGATTTTCATCTAACCATGCTTGCGTGTTAAAACCATCAATCGTTAAGTAACCGTAAAGATCTTTAGATACGATGATTTTCTTAACTAGGTATTTAACTGGGTTGTGTGGCAAGTGACAATCTTGACACTGTACCGTCACACCAGCGCTTCCTCCACCGTGAGCAGAAGCAAGCACTTCATCTTTCAAAGAGTGGTTGCTGTGACAGCTCATACAAAACTCATCTGTACTTGTCGCATGTAATGTTTGTTGTGTAGCAAAATAGCCTACTACACCGACAACAATACCTACCACTAACAGGGCTAATATCGAGTATTTCGCGCTTGGTCTAAACAGTGCCCGTAAGTTCATCACTCTTCTCCAGAATTTGAATTATTATATTTGAAACTTATTTTACTTCATCACTTTATGCCCGAATTATAAACCAGATCTTGGTCATTAATCTGGCTGCAATAGTACAAAATGAGACCTAGCTCTAACTCTATTTTGATAAATATAGAAATTGGCGCTTTGTTCAATTTATATTCACAGTTGCTTAAGTTGGACTTTAGCCTTGTATTTTGCAAGGAAATACACCTAGGCAATTGATATAGAACCGTTTTTATATATTTTCAGTTGTTTTTTATACTTATTGAGTCGTTAAAAGGGGTTAAATCATAAATTTATAAATATTAAATTAAATATGAAACTTATTTCTGAGTGGCTAGGTCTATTACCACAAGGCACTCAAGCACCGTTTAAGGAAACATAGGGAAATATGTCGAAGCAATTAGCACATTTGGTATTAATCATCTCTCTGGTTGGGCAGTTTTTGCTTACTCCAGCGATGGCTATGCCCAGCTTATTGCATGCATTTAGTCATACCCAAATGGTTACCATGGAACATCATTCAAGCGAGATGACAGTTCTATTGAGCACACCACAACAAAGTGCGCTGTTAGATCAGATGCCTCCCCAGAGTAGTACTTCACTTGATATCAGCAGTAGCGAACAAAACTGTGGCATGATGATGCCTACCATGCAGATGTCAGATAATGCCGGTGTCGTTATCGATTGTGATGCTTTATACGAAATGATGGGCTCTGGAGAGTGTGCTTCACATTGTGCCAGCGCGACAGGCATCTTAATTCAAGCAAAATTTGCGCTAGCCTTGCCAGAATCGAGTGCCCCAATTCAAACAGGTTCATGGTCGAAGCAAACCGCTGAACCCGCTCCCTTTACTCCTCCTCCAATACGAACAGTTTAGCGCTACTGCCTTTAAGGCTGCGCAAAAATACAATTCAACCATACTTTTTTATTTTAAATAGAGTCGACATCTGTGTCTGAATTAAGTCATGCCTATTTTATTGGCTGATGATATCGACACCATTTACGCTCGTTCTGTTTAACGCTAGTTTTACTTGGAGTTCAATATGAAAACATTAATTACTGCTGTAGCCCTTACACTTGCAAGCTTCTCATCTCTTGCTGCCAGCGTGTCGTTCCCAGAGTCTTTAGATATCACCGGGGTCAACGGTCAAACTAAGTTCAATAATCGTCAAGTGCAGCTCAATCAAGGAGAGAATCTCATTGAGCTTAAATATTATGATATTTTCGAGGTCAACGCAGATGACTCGGGCGCTTGGGTAAAATCTCAACCTCTATACCTATTAATGACATCTGACAGTCAGGAGCAGTACCAAGCCTTCACGCCTACTATCGACACGGAAGAGGAAGCCTATGCATTTATCAATAATCCAGTCATCACATTGACCGATACTGCAGGGGTGGAAAAAGAGATCGCCTTACTGACTCACCACCAGCTTATGTCTCAACTATTATTTGCTAAGCAGTAAGTTACATTCGAGAGCGATTGGATATTCAATTGGCTCTCATTTTAATGACGTGGCCAGTGCATCGACAGAATTAGTAAAAACACAGCAAATGCTTAATAAGATTAAGTAAAAAATGTGAATTCAGTCGATGTACTAATCCATACTCATGGTAGACTAGCCATAATTCATTATTGGAAGCTTTATGTTTACGTTTCTGTGTCGTCATACATTATTAGCCTTAACCCTGCTCGCTATGCTGAGCCAAGGGGTATTTGCTAGTGGTTCTATGATTGATATGTCGCAAACACATAAAACATCAATGTCGGGTTCACACCATGACGCAATGATGAGTATGAAAGATGGAGCGACTTGCCACACAGAGCTGACAGATGAACCATCTCATTGCTGCGATAATGGGCAAAACAGTATGCTTCCCGGCGCTGCTCAGAATTGTTGTGATGGCGACGGTGCCTGCGAAGGTGATTGCAGTCATTGTCTTGTTGTCTCGGTGACAGGCACTCTATTCAGTTCTAAACCTTGGTCAGGGTTTAGTCCCTCTGAGTTTGTTATGGCCACTCCAATGCCTCATTTCCACTCTATATCTCTGCCTCAAGATATCAGACCTCCAATAGCATAATTTAAGGCGGCATCAGCCCCTTATATTTCAGTCTAACGGACTGAACATATGCTTTATATTTAAACAATTTATTTATCGCTTCAATTGATAACCTTGGTATAAACTCAGTCAGCCGAACGCTCTATATAAAAAGCGACGACTCTGTTCATCTAATGCGCTTATCTGTTGTGATTACATTTATTTTAGCCCTTGCTTATCATGATGATTTTTATCGCTTTAGCGATGACACCATAAGCAAAGGCAAAATGGAGTTATTCAATGAAAACCCTTTTAAGTCTAATTTTATCCGCTTTTATCTTTGTCTCTGTTGTTCCAGTAACCTTTGCTCACGAGCATCAAGAACATGCTCAACACCATGAAATGAAAACCGACCATGCTTGCCCAATGCACCCAGAGGTGACAGGCAAACAGGGAGATACTTGCCCTAAATGCGGTATGAACCTCACCCAAAATCAGGCAGCATCTGAGCAACATAAAAATTGCACATCTTGCCCGAAACATAAGACTCACTCTCATGAGCATGGTGAAATAGCCAATACTCACGCTTGCCCGATGAACCCGTCTATCACGGGAAAAGAAGGCGATACTTGCCCTAAATGCGGCATGAACTTGGAGCCAATGCAGGCCAAAGCTGACACTAAGTCTGCAGAACACCACAAGCATTAATTTAGGCTGGAGATGAGGCATTATGAGTCAATTAGAGATGAACAATAAACGCAACAAGCTAGCTTATCTGCTTAGCCTATTTATGGTGGTGACCCCGCAGTTAGCTCACGCTCAACCATTATCAGCTCAGGCAACGACTGAGGACAAACACGAGCTGCATGAGCACAAGCATGCATCGGCGACTTATGTATGCCCTATGCATCCAGAAGAGACCAGCCATCAAGCTGGCAGCCGCTGTTCTATCTGCAACATGTTCCTCCTTGAAGCAGAAGAGGAAGAAGAGAAAGGTTCGCCAAACGACCTCTTAGCCATGGAACAGAAAACGTATGTGTGCCCTATGCATCCTGAAGAGATCAGCCATGAAGCTGGCAGTCGCTGCTCTATCTGCAACATGTTCCTCCTTGAAACAGAAGAGGAGGAGGAAGAAAAAGGTAAAAAGGATCACTCTGCTCATGACATGAATACCATGCCAGCAGAAGATCACTCAGGCCATGCACATCAGGCAGCTACCACACCTGCTGATGCAGTGTTTAATGACGCTAAACCTGCATCATTAAATGATGGTAGTAACATTAAGTACGTCTGCCCGATGCATGCTCATATCATTAGCGACGTCCCTAGCACTTGCCCTATCTGTGGGATGAACCTTGAGAAAGTCGAACTTGGCGGTGGCGGAAAAGAGATACAAATTGAGGTATCGGGTGGCATGCAGCAAGCCCTCGCCTTAAAAGTCGCTCGCGTTGAAAAAGATACTCTATGGAAATTTGTGCAAACTGTAGGTCAAGTTGATTACGATGAAAGTCAGATACATCATCTACATGCACGTGTTAACGGCTGGATAGAGAAACTCACCATTACCTCTGTCGGTGACAAGATCACCAAGGGCCAATTACTCTATGAGATCTATTCTCCAGAGCTTATCAATGCACAAGATGATTTCTTATTGGCGCAGGACACGCTCAAACGTGCAGGCAATGATGAAAGTTACAAAGACTTGGTTCGAAAATCGGGCCTAAGACTTGAGCTACTCGGCTTTCAACCACAACAGATAAAAGCTTTGGCTAAATCTAAAAAGACCCAATATCGCGTACCATTCTATGCCAAAAATGATGGCATAGTAAAAGCGCTAAATGTCAGAGATGGCATGTATATACAACCTGAAACTGAAGTTATGTCAGTGGTTGATCTCTCTAGAGTCTGGGTTATTGCTGATGTATTTGAAAATGAGCAGAGCTGGTTAGCTGTAGGACAAAAAGCGGAAATCTCAATCCCTGCGATGGGCATTAAGGATATTGAAGGCAAAATTGACTATATCTACCCAGAGCTAGATCCCGTCACCCGAAGCTTAAGGGTACGTATTGTTGTCCAAAACTCAGAGATTGAGCTCAGACCTAACACGCTAGCCAAAATAGGCATCTTCGGTGGTCCTAATGAAAATGTACTGGTGATCCCTCAAGAAGCCCTTATTCAAACAGGCAAAGAGAATCGCGTCATCGTCAAACTTGAAGATAATAGCTTTACCGCCCGTAAAGTGACGGTTGGTATGCTAAGCCAAGGCAAAGCTGAAATTAAGGAAGGGCTTGCTGAAAATGAACGCGTAGTCACTTCGGGGCAATTTCTTCTCGATTCAGAAGCCAGTCTTAAGGGCAGTTTAATGCGCCTTAGCAGCGGCCACCAGCACTAGGAGGGTTAGACATTATGCTTAAGAAAATAATAGAAGCCTCCATTAAACAGAGATTCATGGTGTTGATTATCACCATCATGATCACGGTTTGGGGCGTACAAGAGCTCAGAAATACGCCTCTGGATGCCCTACCGGATCTCTCCGATGTGCAGGTGATCATCAAGACGCCTTTCCCGGGTCAAGCACCTAAACTCGTTGAGGAGCAAGTCACCTACCCGCTCTCAACTGCAATGTTAGCAGTGCCTGGCGCCAAAACGGTTCGTGGCTACTCCTTTTTCGGTGACTCCTATGTTTATGTCATCTTCGAAGATGGCACCGACATCTACTGGGCTCGATCTCGCGTACTGGAGTATCTGAACCAAGTCAGCAGTCGCCTACCTCAAGGAGTTCAACCCTCTCTTGGGCCTGATGCTTCCGGTGTCGGTTGGATCTTTGAATATGCCTTAGTCGATCGTTCTGGCAATTTGGATCTGTCACAACTCAAAAGTTTACAAGACTGGTACCTCAAGCTTGAATTGCAAAGTGTGGCTGGTGTTTCTGAGGTCGCCACTGTTGGTGGCATGGAGCAGACCTATCAGATAGTGATAGAGCCTGATAAATTAGCTATTTATAAGCTTGATATCGCATCGATAAAAGATGCGATCTCTAAGTCGAATACCGAAGCCGGTGGTTCGGTTATCGAGATGGCTGAAGCTGAGTATATGGTTCGAGCCAAAGGTTACCGTCAGACCTTAGATGACTTTAGGGAGATCCCATTGGGGATAACCAGTCCGTCAGGCACGGGTCTATTACTCAAAGATGTAGCCACGGTGCGTAAAGGCCCAGCCTCACGACGTGGTATCGCAGAGCTAGATGGTGAAGGTGAAGTGGTCGGCGGCATCATTGTGATGCGTTATGGTGAAAATGCCTTAGCGACCATAGAAGCGGTTAAAAACAAGCTTGAACAGCTAAAATCAGGGTTGCCGGAAGGGGTGGAGATCATTCCGACCTACGATCGCTCACAACTTATCGAAAGCTCTGTCGAAAACCTGTTTCATAAGGTTATCGAAGAGATGTTCGTCGTCGGTATCGTCTGCCTACTCTTCCTATTGCACGCTCGCTCAACCTTAGTTGCGGTCATCACACTACCTTTGGCCATACTTATCGCCTTTATTGTGATGAATAAGATGGGGGTGAATGCCAACATCATGAGCTTAGGCGGTATTGCCATTGCCATCGGTGCGGTTGTCGATGGTGCGATTGTCATGATCGAAAATATGCATAAACATCTGGAACATTTTGAGGATAAACATCAACGTCAGCCCAACAATAGTGAGCACTGGAAAATCGTCTCCGAAGCGTCGACTGAAGTCGGGCCTCCGCTGTTTTTCTCGCTGATTATTATCACTCTTAGCTTCGTGCCTGTATTTGCTCTTGAAGCACAAGAGGGACGTTTGTTTAGTCCACTGGCTTACACCAAAACCTTTGCGATGGCGGCAGCGGCTCTGCTCTCTATCACTTTGGTGCCGATTCTTATGGGTTTCTTTATACGTGGCAAGATCCCCAAGGAGACCAGCAATCCAATTAGCCGAGTGTTAATTGCAATGTATAAGCCCTCACTGACATTGGTACTCAAATTCCCAAAAATGACGCTAGTTGTCGCCTTAATGGCCTTGATGAGTGCATGGTATCCGTTAAGCAATATAGGCAGTGAATTTATGCCTGAACTCGAAGAGGGTGATCTGCTTTATATGCCGACGGCACTACCTGGGATTAGTGCCAGTAAAGCCGCTGAAATCTTGCAGCAAACCGATCGTTTAATAAAAACAGTGCCTGAAGTCAAACGTGTATTCGGCAAGGTAGGTCGCGCTGAAACGGCAACAGATCCTGCCCCTCTGACGATGCTAGAAACCACTATAATGCTTAAACCGCGAGATGAGTGGCGTGAAGGTTTTGAACTTAAAGACATCATTGAACAACTGCAACAGACGGTCAAAGTGCCTGGACTGACTAATGCGTGGGTTCAACCAATCAAAACCCGTATTGATATGCTATCGACAGGGATTAAAACCCCGGTTGGCATAAAAATTACTGGCGCTGATGTTGATGAGTTGCAGAAAATAGGCACCAGTATTGAAGCCATTCTTAGCAAGCTACCCAACACAAAGTCAGCCTATGCAGAGCGTGTTGGCGGTGGCAGATATATCGATATTACGCCGAAGTTAGATGTGGCTTCTCGCTACGACATGACCTTAACCGATATTCAAGATGTGGTGCGTTATGCCATTGGCGGCATGGATATAGGCGAGTCAGTTCAAGGGGCTGAGCGTTACCCAATTAACCTTCGTTATCCACGAGAGTTAAGGGACAACATCGAGAAGCTTAGGGAACTGCCAGTGATCACTAAGACAGGTCATTACCTGCCGTTGCGTAATTTGGCCGATATTGAGATCACCGATGGCCCACCAATGCTTAAGAGTGAAAATGGTCGTCTTATCTCTTGGGTCTTTGTCGACATTGAAGGTACCTCGATTGGTGAATACATTGAGCAAGCTCAAGCGGCATTGGACAGTGAACTTGTTGTTCCCCCACGATATAGCTATGTGTTTGCGGGTCAGTATGAATATATGCAACGTGTGGATGCCAAGCTGCAGAAGGTCATTCCGATGGCGCTGGGCGTGATCTTTATCTTGCTGATGCTCACCTTTGGCTCAACGCTACAAGCTAGTATCATCATGATTAGTCTACCTTTCGCTTTAGTCGGCAGTACTTGGTTGCTCTATTTCTTAGATTTCAACATGTCTGTTGCAGTCGCGGTCGGCATGATAGCCCTCGCAGGTGTAGCCGCCGAGTTTGGTGTGGTCATGCTGGTGTATTTAAATAACGCCATTAAGCACAGAAAAGACACCGCAAGTTATGAATCGGTAAACGACCTCAAAGAGGCCTTGATAGAAGGTGCCGTAATGCGTATTCGTCCTAAGGCGATGACAGTGGCGACCATCTTCTTCGGACTCTTACCCATAATGTGGGGCACTGGTGCCGGTAATGATGTCATGCAAAAAATAGCTGCACCTATGGTGGGTGGCATGATCACCGCACCATTACTGTCGCTGTTCGTGCTGCCAGCACTGTACTTACTGATCTACTCACGCAAGCTTAATAAGGTTTAAAGCGAGTATTGGGTCAGTGTAAAACAAAACGCCTGCTCACATGAGCAGGCGTTTTCATTAGATTTATACTAATTGGTATCACTCTCTGCATTAAGTGCGATCACAGAAAAAAAGCCACCTTGGGGATCGCTAATCACACTAAAGCGGCCGACATCGGGGATATTTGTCGGGGGCACACAAACTTTTGCGCCCAGCTTGGTCGCCTTATCAGCGGCTTCATCACAATCTTCAACGGCAAAATAGAGCATCCAGTGGGCGGGCATCGATCCCCACTCTTCCGTCATCTCCATCATTCCACCAAATGGGACATCTTCAACCGACCACTGCGTGTACTCAAAGTCTGGCATCGCATCTCGACGAGATTCCCAACCTAAGGCCGAAGCATAGAATGTTTTCGCATCTTGGCCATTACGACTCGCCAGTTCCACCCAGCATAAACTTGAGTTCTCATCTTTTCGGGTCGCACCAATCTGATCTCCAGCCTGCCAGATAGCAAATTGAGCTCCCTCAGGATCACTAAGTAGTGCCATTCGCCCAGCAGTGCCCACATCATGTGGCCCCAATACGAGATTGCCTCCGGAAGAGATAACCGATGCCACTGTGGCATCAACATTATCTACCGCAAAATAGACAGTCCAAGTGGTCGGCACTCCCTGATCTGACATGTCAGCAGGCATCTGATAGGCAGCACCAACATCATAGCGTTCTCCTTCAACTTCCAAAGCAAGGAGAGAATAGACGCCATCGGGTATCGGTATATCCTGCACTTTCCACCCAAAAAGATCGCTGTAAAACTGCTTACCAGCAAGTGCATCCTGACTCGCAAGTTCAACCCAACAAGGCTGTCCATGAACGTATTGATTCACCTTCATTGATCTATCCTTAACATGTATGAATATGAGTGTTTCACTGCATTTAGTTAAGCTTGTTTTAGGTTTTCTGTCTATGCTAAATGAGATAGGCAAAAACCATTCGTAAAACAAGCTAATACTTAAAACGCTATGATTGATATGGTGCGTCTATCTCACGTTCAATCTGGGATACGATGAGATATTAAATTGAGGGTAGAACATGCCATTGACACAAAGACAAATCGAACTAGTTCAACACTCCTTTAGCTTAGTTGAACCCATCTCAGAGCAAGCTGCAGACATTTTCTATGATTCATTGTTTAAAATTGATCCTAGTCTTAGGCCACTTTTCAAAAGTAACATAAAGGCGCAAGGTCGTAAGCTGATCACCATGTTAAAAGCCGCCGTACAGGGATTAGAAGATCTCGACGCTTTAGCCCCCGTGCTAAAACAACTCGCCCAAAGACATAACGGTTATGGCGTCAAAAAAAGCCACTTTACTCCGGTGGGAAACGCCCTGCTCTACACCTTAAAAACGGGGTTAGGCAATGAATACACTGATGAAGTTAGACAAGCATGGATTTCAGTCATCCATATCGTGGCTGACACAATGAAAACAGAAATTCAGAACTAGCCAACTCACTAAATTAAGTACAAACTCCTTACTAAGCTATATCAATCAAAAAGTGTCTACTTATTAACAATATCGCAAGTCGATAGCTAGTGTGAGCTGCTTTACGAAAGCTGCCATTGCAGAATCCTGTGTAGCTGGGTTCAAGTAGTAAGTTCATTATTGGAGTTTGTTTTGTCTGCTTTTTATCACAGATGTCGTTATTTATTCCTTCCTCTGTTCTTTACAGGCTTATCACTGATCCTTTTTCAGCTCTCTCAATCCAAGTTCCAAGCTTGGCAAGAGACCCTTGTTGAACTCCCTTATTGGTTACTCTCAATCGTTACATTGATTGCAATACAGTTTAATCGAAGCCGCTTAGCCTATTTGGCTATCCTACTGCTCGCTTACTATGTATGTATAACAGAGCCTAGACTTACCATCGAAGGGTTAAATCAATATTCAGATCTCCTCTTACTGGGTGGTGCGCTTACCATCACTTGGTTTGCTTTCATTAAGGACAGAGGATTACTCTCTTCCCACACCTTAGTGCGAACCATTGGAATTATACTGTGCTTCGCAGCTGCTTTTGGTTGGATCTGGGCAAACTTACATTACAGAACACAACTCGACAATTTTTTGCCAGCGCTTATCAGTCATGAGATACGTTTATTCATTCCCTTGTACTTATGTGCTTTATTGGTGCTACTACGCGGGATCTGGTCATCGAACTTAATCAGCACTGCAATCTTAATGACCTTACTGCTTTGGGGAGGACATTTCCTACTGCCCAATCCACTTCCTATCTCTGTCTCAATGTCAGCATTGGCAATCATTTACCTATTAACGGTATTAACAGAATCCTACTTTTTAGCTTATCGAGATGAGTTAACTGGACTTGCCTCTCGGCGGGCACTCTATAACTTGGTCCTTTCCTTAGGCCGAAAGTACAGCGTCGCCATGTTGGATATTGACCATTTCAAAAAGTTTAATGACACTTATGGCCATGACGTTGGCGATCAAGTATTGAAGCTGGTCGCCAGTAAAATTGCAGAAGTAACTGGCGGTGGTAAAGCGTTTCGTTATGGAGGAGAGGAGTTCACTATCGTCTTCTCTCGCAAAGACACCTCATCGGTATGGGCTCACCTTGAAGGCGTACGTGAATCGATAGAGGAGTACGACATCGTTCTTCGCGATGAGAAACGTAAGAAGCAAACCAAGGCAAAGCGGGCTCAGGCCCAAAGCAAGAGTGGTAAAAAGACTGTTAGTGTGACAATTTCGATTGGCGTTGCCGATCATCAACATGGTGAGAACTTTGATCAAACAATGAAAAATGCAGATTTAGCTCTATATCGCCCGAAACAGAAAGGTCGAAATCAGATCTGCATTTAACATGAATTCTAGTTAACTTTGACCCAACTCCTGTATTGACAGTGAGTTGGGCATGATACCAATCAGTATAAGAAAGTGATCTACTCAGTGTGGCTTTTGGCAATCTAATTCAAGGCGACTGGATGATGGAATGGTTATTCCCTTGTGAGTTCATTCAACGCAGAAGTAGGTAGCCAAAAACACACCCAAAGGGCGAGTTTTAGCGCTTCTGATGCTGTGTTAACGAGCTTAACCGTAGAATAACTATGCTTCTCACTCGTTGCCTTACCTCAGACACGCTAAACTCTCGCTGAGCGATCACATCTTTATACTGATTGGTATAACATCTACGGAGGTATCATTTCTTCTTCCTGCCAACTCAATTGTTATTATATATCTAAGATATAAACTAAAAATATTACTATTCGAGCAAATATTAAAAGATTCAATTGACATCATTCACTCGCAAATGTTTCTATATGGTCACTGGATGCAAATCAGATCCACTTTTACATGAACGTTTACTTTTTTAACCTTTATATAATGAGTTTCGATGAACACATTCTCTCAAGCACAAAATATTAATTGGTGGTGGCACTTCCCAAATTAGCGGGTGGTGTGAAACTCTGTGCTCATGTAAAAGAGACAAGATTCAACAACAAGCCCGCATAGATTGCGGGCTTTTTTGTACTTGAAATTCAACACTAAAAACAGATAAAGCTCTGCCCCTATTGCGATACAAGACGATAAGATAAGCGAGACATTAGATGAAACTAGCTCACGTGACGACAAATAAGGAGAGGATCACTTACCATGCTGACCCTCTGCGCTTATACCAGCAACTGACCCAAGATGCGCCACACACTATGTTGCTCGAATCCGCTGAAATTGAGAGCAAAGATCACCTAAAAAGCATGGTGATGACCCATAGTGCCATGATGATACGTTGTGACGGCTACCAGCTCACTTTCACAGCATTGACTGATAATGGTCAGCAACTGCTCAAGCCAATACAAACTTTCTTTGCCAGTGCCAAGAGCGAACTCATTGAACACACACTCACACTGACGTTAGTCAAAGAATGTGAGATGTTGGATGAAGATGCCAGACTCAAATCGGTCTCCCCTCTCGACGGCCTGCGGGCATTAGTCAAAGAGATAAGTTGCGGCGAGACCCCGGCATTTGAAGATCTGTTTTTAGGTGGGGTACTCGCTTATGACTTAATTGACACCGTCGAGCCGCTTCCCACCGTGCCACAAGGCGAAAATACTTGCCCTGACTATTTATTCTATCTCGCCGAAACATTGATTCTAATTGATCATCAACTGCAGCAAGCCGACATTGTTTCTCATCTGTTTAGTACTACTGACTCGCCTGCATCATCAAGCTTACGAGATGAGTTATCAACGCGAGTTCAAAGCCTACAGGCACAAGCGGAACAAACCCGAACGATTGACCCTTTAGTGCCTGTCACTGCTGAAACCCATGTCAATATCAGTGACGATACGTTTAAACCTGTCTCTTATACACATCTGACGCTGCCGACGAAGAGGATAGTGTAGATCT
>OJDH01000355.1_pt1 | contig 22807 bp, 17 predicted proteins | sample 1592761 | NCBI WGS metagenome assembly OJDH01 (sample SAMN05416855, study PRJEB24817) | seawater metagenome | isolation source: Sea water | place: Canada:Atlantic | collected 2013-11
GCATATTATTGCTGTTCATCATCACCTTGAGCCAATCAAGCATCAGTATTCAAGCGTATTTAGATCATAATTTACAAAGCTTGCTCGGTGCCGACGCTGTGCTTAGCCAAAAGGCGGAGTTAACGCCTTCACAGCACACTGAAGTTATTGAAATAACCGATGATATGGTGATCACTCAACACATAAAAACTACGCTTACTCACAATGGTCAATGGCAACAAGCGAAACTAAAAGCGGTTGGCGAACATTATCCTCTGCAAGGTGAGCTACTAACATCAACAGCTTTAAAAGATAAAGGGATGCCAACTTTCGCTGCCCCCAAAAATGGCCATATTTGGTTAGATGCCAGAATACTCGCCAGCTTATCACTAAATATTGGTGACCATTTACAATTGGCAAATCAGCAGTTTTTAGTGTCTCGCATACTACAACACGAGCCTGACAGATTAATGGAAGGCCATACCGTCGACATGCGCGCGATGATTAATTTACAAGATATGAAAGCACTTAACTTCTCGCCTGATCTTATTCATTACCGTTATTTGTTAGCAGCAACGCCAGCACAAGTTAATAACCTCATTAAGTGGCAAGAAAACAATTTACCAGCCGCCGAAATACGCCATAAGAATGGTAACCATCCCCTAGCGCTTTTTTGGCAAAGAACAGAAAACTTTATGGGCCTAGCATCAATTATTCTATTTTTTATGGCAGCCATTGCCGTGAACCAATTGACCCAAGTGCACATGAAAAAAGACCAATACTTTTCAGCAATATGCATAAGCCTTGGCGCAAGCAATAATACCGGTATCCAAGTATCTTTTTTCAAGTGGTTTATAGGGCTATTGCTGTTGCTGCCAATAGTACTGTTGTTATCAGCATGCAGTCATTGGCTAATTGTTAATTGGCTACAAGAAACATTCGCCGATATGCAATGGCAATGGCATGCCAAATCAGCCTTAGTTTCAATATCGGCTGTAGTCACCATATTTGCCGTTTTTCATGCCCCTGTTTGGCTATCGCTGCGTAATAATTCTGTCGCTAATTTGTTTGCAGATAAAAGCAAAGGCCTGAGCCATTGGCTTAGTAAAATCAGCAGTTTAATTGTTTTGTCAGCCGTCACCATCACCTATTCCGACAATGCACTGTTAACCATGATGATGGTAGCCGCAACGCTATTTACCATCATATTAATGATATTGATTAGCTGGAGTACATTAACGCTTGGCGAAAAATTCACACAGAACTTCTCAGGCTTAGTGCCCTTCTCTTTGTTTATGATGAAACAGCGATTAGTCAGTAAAAGTACGCAAATACTCGGTATTGGTTTATGTGCATTCTTATTATTGTTCACTTTAATGCTGCTAAAAGATCTAGGTGCAACCATGAGTTCATATCAACGCCAGCATGATGGCAATGTCATGATTTCACAAGCCACTAAGCCACAAATGCAATTCATTGAAAATTGGGCCAAAGAGCAAAAAATAGCTGTACGGCAAGCTAAACCTTACATGTACGCAAAACTCATTGAAATAAATCAGCAATCACTAAGTAAATTCAGTGACAAACCCAGTGACAGCTTAGCCACATTTAGTCGCGCCATTCGCTTACATTGGAGTGAACAAGTACCACAAAATAATAAAGTTATTGATGGCCAATGGTGGCAGCCAAATAGCGAAAACTGGCAACAAGTATCTATTGAAGAAGAAGTCATGACAGACTTAGGTTTAGCAATAGGTGACTGGTTAACGTTTTTTATTGGCCAAGGAGAAACTAAGTTTCAAATAACGGCTAGTCATGTATTCACACCTGGTGCCGGCTCTATTACTTTTTGGGTGCAAATGCCGCCAACAGCACTGGCTCATATACAAGCTCCTCACTACAACATGGCAAGTATCGAGTTAGACAGTCAACAATGGCCTTTGTTAGCTAACCTTTGGCAAAAATTTCCGTCATTACGAATGATTTCGCTAAAAGAAATGACTGACTTGTTTGACCGCATGTTAGCGATGATCACCAAAGTGATCAGTGGCTTCTCATTAATGATTATTTTATTAGCGGGCGTGGTCATCCTCGCTTCTATTAACGCTTTAGAGTCTAAAGAAAAGAAAAAAAACAGCATCATTATGAGTTTTGGCTTTACTCGTTCTACGTGTTTAAAACTCAATATAATCGAATGGTTAGTTACCGCTAGCATTACCGCGACAGGTGCAATATTAGGCACTTACTTTACTGGCCTATTAATATATCAGTCGCAGTTTTCACTTAACTATCAACCTGACTTTGTTTGGCTTATTGCCACTTTGGCGACCATTTTATGTTTGGTCACTGGCTTAGGCATTTATGCCAGTCGAAGCAACCTGCAAAGTTCAGTTAAACAATTAATGGCAGATGTATAAATTTCACATTTTTTTCACGGGTGATTAGTCATTATGCGTGTAACTTCAAGGAGAAAGTTTAATGAAATCGATTATTAAAGCTAAAGCTAAAGCTAAAGCTAAAAATATGATGAAAATAAGCAAACAAGCAATAACACAGTTTATCACCCTATTTGTGTTTGTTGCGCTGTCGCTACAAGTAAACGCCTCAGTATCTAAAAAGGTGCTCATGATTGTTAGTGGTTACGGCCAGCAACAAGGCGAAGAAAAACCAGGTTATGAATTCAACGAATTCGCCAAAGCCTACACTGTGTTCAAAAATAATGGCATATCTGTCGACATCGCCAGCCCTAACGGCGGTAAAGTAGAAGCAGATAAATATGACACTAAAAAATCATATAACGCTAGCGTATTGGCCGACAAAGCTATTATGGCAAAGCTAAACAATACCTTATCAACCAAGAATATTGATGCGAAAAGCTATGACGCTATCTTTATCGTCGGCGGCAAAGGCGCTATGTTTGACTTACCAAAAGATAACGCGCTTCAATCTGTGATTGCTGATATCTATCAACAAAACGGCACTGTCGCAGCAGTATGTCACGGGCCAGCCGCCTTGGTTGATGTAAAACTAAAAGACGGTAGTTATTTAGTTGCCAATAAAACTATCAATGGCTTTACCAATAAAGAAGAAAAGTTATTTGGTAAAAAATGGCTGAGTAAATTCGAATTTATGCTAGAAGATAAACTAACCGAGCGTGGCGCAAACTTTCAATCAAGTGAAATTATGCTTAGTCATGTAGCCGTTGATGAACGCTTAATTACCGGACAAAACCCAACTTCGACGGTTGATGTAGCAACCGAACTTGTAAAAAGCCTAGGCTTAATGCCAGTTTCAGCAGCAAAAGATATTGAAGATAATACCATGGCGGTGATTGCAAAATATTTATCGGGTGATAAATCAGCCTTAAAAGCCATTACCGATAGCCCTGAGCAATACCATATTTCATTAGCCGGCATGTATGGCTTTTACTATCTAAAAAGCGCAGAAAACAATACCCAATTTGAAAATTCCCTAGCGTTAATGATGCTTGCACAAAAAACCATTAATAACCCAATGCTAGATATGAAAATAGCAAAAACACAACATAAACTAGGTAAAAATCAAGACGCAGAAAATACCTTGAAACAATTATTAGCATCTAAACCTGATCACAAACCGGCATTAGAGATGTTAAAAACCTTGTCTTTATAATAAATTAGAACATGGAAAAACACTGCGAGCATTTTGCTTGTAGTGTTTATTGCAATTTAGGAACAATATGAAAGCTCAAGCAACATCACTTAATATTTTACTGGTAGAAGACCAACAAAGTATTGCCTGTAATATTTCCGATTACATGGAAGCCAAAGGACACCGCTTTGATTTCGCTAGCCAAGGTAAGCAAGGATTAACCCTAGCACTTGAGCATCATTTTGACTTGATCATATTAGACCTTAATCTACCTAAAATGGACGGCCTTGAGGTCTGCCAGCAAATACGAAAACAAGCTAACCGCCATATTCCGATTTTAATGCTCACCGCTCGCGACAGTATTGACGATAAAGTATCAGGCTTTACCGCTGGCGCTGATGACTACCTAACTAAGCCCTTTTCATTACAAGAACTTGAAGTAAGATGTTTAGCATTATCAAGACGTCATTTATTGCAAACATCGGATATTTTAACCATTGGGCCATTAACCATTGATAGACAACGAAAACAAGTATCTAGAGATGACAAAATACTTGATTTACATGCCATGGGCGTACGCATCATAACCATACTCGCCGAGGCCTACCCGCAAGTTGTTAGCCGTTCAATGTTAACGCAAAAACTTTGGGGTGATGAACCTACCGAATCTGACGCTATGCGCTCTCACCTTTACCAATTACGTAATATTTTAGACAAACCCTTTGACTATCCAATATTAAAAACCGTACATGGCGTTGGCGTTACCTTAGAGGTTAAAAATGAAAAATAAAACCAATAAACCCCACAGTTTAAGCCGACGCATTGTGGCTCAATTTTGCCTTTTCACCTTATTTATATCAGCCATATATTGTTTCTTCTGCCTGATACTTTTATATAACTTAGAAGACCGTTTTATTGAGCGAGAGGTTGCGCAAGAAGCAGAATATTTACAAACACAGCATCAAAAAAATGGCCAATGGCCAAATACCCGCGCCGCTCATATGTCAGTGTATTTTTCTGAAAAAACTTTACCTGTAGATATGCAGCAACAGTTTTTAGCAGAGCCTCAACGTATAGAGTTTTATGGTGAAGAAGGTCGGCATTATCATTTGTATACATTGTCTAAAAGTGAAAATATTTATTTAGTTGCCGAAGTGAGTCAAAAGCTTCTGGTTCGCCCGATAAGAGACGGCGTAATTCAGTTCTTTCTAATCTGTGGCGGCATACTTTCACTGGTGGCATTTTTCATTGCTTGGATGTTAGGTAGAAAAACCGCAACACCACTTAAACAGTTAGCCGATTTGGTTGACGGTGTCGCGCCTGAAAATATCCCAAATACCTTTGCCCACAACTTCCCCAATAACGAAATAGGCGTGCTAGCGCGCACGCTTGAAAATTCCATGCAGCAAATTAGCAAGGCACTCGAACGCGAGAAATGTTTTACGCGCGATACCAGCCATGAATTACGAACCCCTGTCGCCATCATTAAAAACGCCGTTGAAGTGTATCAAGAGAAAAACCATATTCATCATCTTGAAAGCAGTAATAACAAAGGTAGCAGTAGCGAAAACAGCAATGCGCAAATAAATAATAATGCCCTAATCAACCGTATTTCTGACGCAGCAATGCAAATGGAGCAAACGGTAAACACACTGTTAATCCTCGCTAGAGAAGAACATAACACTGAGAGCAAAACACTCATTCAACTATTACCATTGGTCGAACAATCAATATTAGATCACAGCTATATACTTAACGGCAAAGCAGTTGAAGTAGATGTTACAAACAACTGTAATACCAAAATACATGCGCAATCAGGCATGCTAAAGGTACTACTTGATAACTTGCTCAGTAACGCTTTTCAGTACACCAACCGTGGCGAAGTCAAAGTCGACTTTCTCAACAACCAATTAGTGATCAGTGACACAGGGCTAGGTATAGAAGAAAATATATCATCGCTTGTTACCGCACCAGCAGTCAAAGGTAGCCAAAGTACTGGCTATGGTTTTGGTTTATCGATAGTGAAACGTTTATGCGAACACCAAGGCTGGCAACTTACCGTGGAAAGTAACAAGGGCACGGTTGTTTCTGTGTTATTTACGACGGAGTAAAAAGATAGCAAGTGAAATAATACAATCGCTAATAAATTGATCTGCCCTCTTTCACTACGGCGTTTGAAGCGTTATTATCGCCGCTAATTTCAACCATGTGTTTTAAACGTTTATGAAAATTGTTGCAGGCTTTTGGTATACCTTCCTTGTCGTTGCATCGTCGATAGGCTTTTTAACTGGAACCATTCAGCAATTCTATTATGTCGGTGGCTGGAACAACGCGCCATTGTTCGCAAAAATAGGCATCCCGCTAACCTTTATTACCTTCATTGGTTTTTGGATAATGATGCTGGAAGATTTTATTGAAAACAAAACTAAACAGCACCGCGTATTAATCGGCCTGAGTTTGTTTTTTCTGCACTGGATATCAATTTTAGTTTACTTTTGGACGGTGGTTTATCGTCGAGAAAAGCAAGAAACTGAGATTAATTAGGACAAGTTAACAACCTACCTTTTTCAAAATCGTCAGCATCCTTGTGAACAAAAAGGCTGGCAATTATCAGTTAAAACATGCTGAAAGCAGTGTCTAAAGGAATACTAAGCCAAGCGTTTCTGTTTCATTATGTAACTTATAAATATGGCTAGCTCCCTCACGTAGCCCTGTATATTTGAAGTGAGTAGCGCCATTCTAGAGATTAAATAAATACTTCACTATTTCGCGTAAAGTTGTTTCAATTTTGTAACGTTAATTGTTTGATGACTCTGGTATATTTCAGTTGTATCATCAAATTAATAAAGTTGAACGAAGGAAGTATTTATAATTTCAACAATAACTATTTCTTCATAGTAGCTGTAATGTTTTTAGGAGTGTTAATTGAACCACGTTGTTAAAAATACCTTATCTGGATTAGGTTCGTTTGCAATAGCAGCAACAATTTGGATGTGGGGTTATTCAATAGGTGGTGGACAAAGCGATTCGTTAATAAAGTTTCTCAAGGAAGATAGAGATTCTTTAAGAGTTAAGCTGAAATTAACCACCGATGAAACAGAATCACTTAAAGTTCAGCTTCTTCAAGTTCCAAAAACTAATGGAAAAACGCAGGTAGCATCCAAGACTCCTGAAAAAGTTAATTCAACTGAACAGAAAAACACTAAATCACAACAACTTAAAATAAACAGGCAAGCAACAGGTACTTTTCTCGGTGGTAAAGTAGAAATTACAGTTATTGGTACCAATTATACCGGAGACCCATTAAGGCATCAGGTTTTCGCTAACGTATTAATTCCAGGCCAAGAACCTCTAAAAATATCAGATGCGGATCCAGGGAGCGCTTATACAATTGATAATTTTCAAGTTGTAATTACAGGTGCAGGTACTTTTTCGGCAACGTTTAAAGTATTTGAAATTAAAACATAACTAGCCGTTAAATAGGGATAAATTCAATTATGATTACTTTTGCTCAAGCAATCGAACAAACAGAACGTAAAAGTAGAAGTGTTTTACTTGGAAATGGATTTTCCCAATCATGGAATAATGAAGTTTTTAATTACAAATATTTATTTGAACGTGCAGATTTCGGTGAAAGAAATGAAGCTATAAAGTCTATATTTCAAAAGTTCGATACTTTCGATTTTGAAGTGGTAATGTTTAATATGCTTGCATCGGCAAACGTACTTGAGTCATATGGCGGAGAAGAAAAGCTAATAAACCAGATACGAATAGATGCCGAAACTTTAAAAGAATCTTTGATTCAAGTAATAACTGAGTGCCACCCAGGACTTCCAAATGATGTCTCAGATGATGAGTACTCAATTGCAAGACTCTTTCTAAATAAATTTGATAAAATATTTACGCTTAACTACGATCTTTTGATGTATTGGGCAAGAAATAAATATGATATTGATCCTGAAGAGTTTAGAACAGATGATGGTTTCCGTTGGCCGCTACAGTGGTGCGCATATAGAGAGGATGTAAATCAAAAAATCTATTTCTTACATGGTGCATTACACCTTTATGATAACGGCGTGACTATCAAAAAACATGCTTACAACGATGAGGAGGAAAGCACCATTGTTCAACAAGTTAGAGCGAACTTAAGAGACAATAAATTTCCTCTTTTTGTGTCTGAGCCTAGTTATGCTAAAAAAGCCGAGAAAATTAAACATAATCCATATTTAGATTATTGTTTTAGGCAATTACATAAATTGCAAGGCGATGTTTTCATTTTTGGTCATTCATTTGATGAGTCAGATAAACACATATTTGATGAAATAAAAAACAGCAATGCTAATAGTATTTATGTCAGTATCTACGGTTCGGAAACTTCTGACCAAAACATTAGAACAATGGCGAATGCTCGAGCATTTTTAGCGCCTAAAAGTGTTATCTTTTATAACGCCGCAAGCACACCTATTTGGCTGTGACATAATAGGTTACTAATATTAAGCAGCTGAATTCTTTCGTTCCTCTAGCATTTTAGCCAACTATAATTTCCGCCAAAGCTATCCCATTTCCTCACGCTCAAAACTAATGCATATGCACCTGATACTGATAGTCAAAATAAGTATCTTTAGACACTTCATCTATTTCAACGAAATAAGCAAACGTGCCTTTCATCTGTAAGGCATGTTCGCGAAATAATATCGCGTCATCAATTTGTATAAAGCTAAAGATTAAGAGCAATTCACTAATCGACGCGCTAAACATCGGCGAAAATGGCGCATTGTTAGTAATAGTGATGGTTTCAATAAACGCATCTTGTTTGTTGTACGACAATAGACCGTCTAGCTTGCCTTTGGTTTCATCACCAAATTGGCTTAAGGTAACTTGAAAACTCATCTGAATATGCGTGCTGGTTTCTGATTGATAGCTAAGCGTTTCTTGGTTAATGAGCTCTCTTAGCTTAATGGAATAACTGTTATTACCTGCAGTTTGTTTTTGCTTTTTCTTCTTTTTACTAGCTTGTTTTCGCTTAGCCTTTAAGAATTTCTCTTGCTGTTTTGCTGTCGCTTTTTTACCATTAGCCCTGATCAGTAACCACCGTTTATTGATATCAGCATTGGGTTTAAATTGCTCAACACTTTCAGTAATATCGCCTTCTTCATTCTCAAAACGATTTACGGTAAAGCCCCAGTGTTTTCTGTCAGTTTGTTCAAACTTAATAATTGCTTGATGAATTTTTTGATTAAGAGCTTTTTGCTTAAGCGCATTATCGTCATTAGTATCGACACTTTCAGCACAAACACTTTTTGCCAAGAAAACACAAAATAAAGATAATCTAACTAAGCCAACATGAAATGCCATTACGTACTTCCAAACCACAATATGTGGCTAAAGCTTAGCGATTAGCATGTGAAATGTTTGTGAAGTGTTCTATTAATTGGGCTTTATTAAAGTTACTAGCACTTAGTTTTTAACAAGCCCAATGAATTCAAACGTTAGCAGATACTTAGTGAACAACTATTCTCGGATCATAAGGGTTGCTAGCACAGCCTTCGACATTAACTTCGTAATAAAAGTCACCGTCATTTTTAATTTTACAACGAATTTCACCAGCACTTTCTGATTTATAATTACAGCGTTTGAATGGCGTTCCGTTAGGAAAGTTAATATCAAACTTGTCTTCTGTACTTGCGGTCCAAACGATGTACTTTTCCTTTTTGCTACAGATACATTCTGGGTCATTCTTACAGGGGTTTGCTGACTCAAGCTTACAGTCTTGCTTATGGTTTGCAGGCTCTACAGATATAGCGCAGTGAGTTACGGGGTCAATTTTAATCACTAAAGCTTTATCTCGCCCTGAGTTATGGTCTCCTATTGAAAAGCTTGAAAATAGGGAAATAAAAACGACAAAGCTAATTTTTAAAAACGAATAATAGTTAACACGTTGAATGGTCATAAAGCACCTTTTGGTTTTAGGTTTAACGACTTGATAACTGCATTAACCACTCTTTATAGTCGTTAAATTGTGGATCTGCCAATAAAAGCTCGTAGGGATAGCCCAAGGTAATCGACTTTTTCACTAGTGTTTCCATGGTAGTTCTATCGCTACAGTTGATAGACACTATTGCTAGGTCATAAAAAACATAAGGGTCTTGGGCATTTTCACTTAACACGTTTTGTTGATTTTTTATTGCCGTTTCGCAATCACTTAACTCTGAATAGTAGCGAGATATTTGTGCTTGCAAACTCAGGTCTTTACTATTTATTTGCGCATTGTTTTCTGCCAAGGCCAATGCTTTACGGTATGCACTACTCGCTTGTGCTTGATTATTTTTTGTATATTTAAGTGCATCGCCCAAATTACCCCAAACTGTGGTTTCTAAGGGAGACAGTTCGACACTTTGGCGATACATTTCTGCGGCATTATCATAATTTTTCATAAAAAATAGTACCGTGCCCAAGTTGGCATAAGTGTCTGAGGTTGGCTCTATAGCTAAAGATTTCGACCATGCAATGTTCGCTTTTTCAAAATCTAAGGTCATGTAATACATACCGCCCAAAGCGTTATATGCCGGCGCAATATTTTTATTTAATAAAATCACCTTATTAAACTGGGTTATCGCATCTTGATAACGGCCAGAGTAAAACAAAAATAGGCCATATTCGTAATAGTTATGCCAATTACCTAATTCAACACTTATCGCTTGTAGGTAGAGTTCTTCTGCCTGTGTAACCTTTTCTAATTTTGTATATAAACTCGCTAACGAGGTTAGCATTTCGGTTGAATTAGGTTTAAGCGCTTTGGCGTCATTAAGGAATTGCTCGGCTTTTTCATATTGGCCATTTATGCGGTATAAAGTACCTAAGGCTAAATTTGATTCAAAAGACACTTGTTCATTAAGTGCAATAAGCTGGCACGCATTCAAGCCTTTTTGGTATTCACTGGTATCTTCACTAAGTAAGTATTTTGCTAAGTAGGTTTGGCATAACGCTGATGACGCGAGAATGAATTCAGGGTCTAAACTAATGGCTTGTATAAATAATTTTTCAGCTTCATTTAAGGCATCAATATTTTTCTTTTCTCGATACTTTTCTTTACCTTGTAGGTAGGCATCATAAGCAGAAAAGTTTTTTGTCGGCATATAATCTACATCGTCAATAGAGTCGTCACTTGGTACTAATAAATGCAGTGCATTTACTACTTTTCGAGACAGTTCGTTGTAAAGCGTTAGAAGTTCATTACTAGAGCCACTAGATTCATCTGCCCATACTTGAAAGCCAGTGGTGATATCTGTCATTGCGGTGCTAATAACTACCTGTTGCAACTGTAATTTTACTTTGCCTTCAACAATATAACGAACACCTAAACGACTTTTTATTTTATCAATACTGGCATCGTTTTCTAACGCGGAAATGGCTCTTAATGACGAAACTTTAAATTCAGGTTTTAAGCTTAAAAAGGTAATTAATTCTTCCTGTAAACCTGAAACGATATAATGCGGAGTATCGTTATTAAGTGGAGCAGTAAAGGGTAAAATGGCAACCGCATTGTCGGTAATATCAACCGATGAAATAGTACTACTTTGCTCTACTGTTAAGCCCATTTGGGCACTTTCTTTGTCGATATTAGTGATTAAGTGTGTAGACAGGTAAAAAATAACCAACAGTATTATTGTGACAAATATTCCGTCAACGGCTAATTGTTGATAGAAATATTTACTTTGAATTGAGTTTTCAACAGCGAAGTTTTTTCGCAATTTAATCTCTTTAACCCATTGAAAACCTATAACAATAGGAAAACCTACCACCAAGCATAATGCGGTTACTTTACCACCCCAAGGCGGTATATCGAATATCGGTAAGATTGTTGAAAATACCTGTAGCAACAACCATGAAACCACTAAATAGGCGGCGCTAGCATTGAACAATCGACTACTTTTGAGAACCGAAAGAGAGAATTTTAATTTGCTGCCCGGCTGCATGTGTTCTTCTTGATGCCCTGAAAACGCCCAAATACTAGCGGTAGCTTTTGATAGCGTTGGCGTTAACATGCGGTAACCTTTACGAGGAATAGTTTGAATAAAGGTTGGGCATTCTTTGTGGTCATTCAGCGCATGACGTATTTCGCTGATAACATGAGTAACATTCGCTTTAGAGGCTTTTGTATCACCCCACGCAAATTGTAGAATGCGTTCGCGGGAAACTACTTTTCCTTTTGTTGATGATAAAAAAAGTAGCACCTCCATTGCTTTAGGCGCTAAATGATATCGTTGTCCATCTCGATTAATTATGCCTAAATCAGGTTCAACAAAAACATTTCCAAGATGAAAGCCTTGATGTAAATCGACATCTACACAAAGATTTTCTTCCTCAGATAAACCTGATTCAGGTGCTTCAAAGTCTGACACCGAATGTTAGCCCTTTACAGTGAAAAAAATAAAAAATGACAGCTCCGTTTTAGTGCTCCATTTGTTTTTAATTATTTCATCCATAAAGTAATCAGTATTGTATACAAGCCTAAAAATAGCCAATATCTAGCGCCTTGTAGACACTAATTTACAACGTCACCTTTTAATATTTTTTATAATGAAGTTAATTGATTTGTTTAAAGTAACTGAGCTATTTCTATATTTTCATGCATATTCCTAGTAAAATTCAGGCATTAGTAGTCCGACATTAACAACTTATTCTATGCATACTCTTTCTCAGTTAAAATCTGGTGATTTAATTGGCACCCAACGTTTGTCATTATCTGAAAACTTAACGTCATTTCCGTTAGAAATTCTAACATTGGCCGACAGTTTAGAAATTCTCGATTTATCTAATAACCAGTTAACTTCATTGCCAAAAGAGTTAGCAAAATTAACAAAACTTAAAATACTTTTTGCTTCAAATAACCTTTTTGAAACATTACCGAAAGTATTGGGTGAATGTGAAAATTTAGAAATGGTTGGCTTTAAATCGAATAAAATTAACCAAGTACCTGAAAACGCATTGCCTGCAAAATTACGTTGGTTGATTTTAACCGACAACCAGATAGAAGTTTTGCCTGACACCTTGGGTGAACGTCCTCGATTGCAAAAGTTAGCACTTGCCGGAAATAATTTAACTGAACTGCCGTTAACGATGTCGAAGTTAACTAACCTAGAATTGGTGCGAATTTCAGCTAATAAACTAAGTAAATGCCCAGTGCAATTACTGAGTTTACCTAAGCTGGCATGGTTTGCTTTTTCTGGTAACCCTTTTAGCCAGTCAACAGTAAATATTGATACTGTTCCTTCATTACCAACCTCAAGCTACACTCTGCATAATGTGCTTGGACAAGGTGCTTCTGGTGTTATTTCGCGAGCCACTTGGACTAATGAGCAAACGGCTTTCCCTGAAGAAATTGCCGTGAAAGTTTTTAAAGGTGCCGTGACCAGTGACGGTTATCCTGAAGATGAACTACAAGCTTGTTTAAAAACGGGTAATCATAAAAATCTTGTTCGTTCGTTGGCACAAGTAAATGAAAATGGTTATTTGGCTTTAATCATAAATTTAATACCTGAAAACTTTATCAATTTAGGGCAACCACCATCTTTTAAAACTTGTACAAGAGATACCTTCCCAGCAGAATTTACTTTACGTATTGAGCAAATAGCGAAGATTGTGACGCAAATGGAAGATGTTTTTCAGCACTTACAGTCAAACCAAGTATGTCATGGTGATTTATACGCTCATAACACTTTAGTTGATGAAAACGCAGGTATTATTGTTGGCGACTTTGGCGCAGCGACTATGTATCACATGCTAAGTAATGAGCAACAGCAACAGGTTAGGAACATTGAATATAGAGCCTTCAAGCATTTTATTGATGACTTATTAACGGTATGTTGTGAACAAGATAAAAACAGTACTCAGTTTAAAGTGCTAGCGGAAAAAGTTACAGGTGCAAAGTAAAACGCTCTATTTTACAACTCGGTGCTGACCACAGCGCATTAGCAACGGTTATCGAGACTACGAGTGAATGGCAAAATTGTTATTCGCTCTGATAAAAATTTACGCAACACAGCTAAATTGCCATTTTATAACAGTCAAATTCATGATTATTTAATGAGATAATTGCTGTGCTTGTTATAATACGCTTATAGCCCATCATGATAATAACTATGAATTACACTTCTGTTGACGAATTAAAAAACGCTTGGATCTTCAAACATAAAAGCTTACCTATTAGCGATAGTGATAAAGCGAAAATAAAGCCAATGGTGGCAAGCCGAGCAAAAATGCTTTGGGATGCCAATATAAGTAAACAAGTTGATCATCCAGACTTCTTTAAAAAAGGCGATTGGCCTGAAAATAGCAGTTCATGGACTGACAACGGAAAGTGGGAAACTATTTGGGATAGCGAAACTGAAGCTTTACCTGAGCTAATTCTAGAGCACCTAAAATGGGACAATAACACGGTAATTTATTATTGTAGTGCGCGTGATAATGTTATTGAAACTACTTGGGCTGTATTTAAGCGCTGCTGGAAAAACTTTTTATTTATGGATGACGGCGCTATTTTAATTGCTAAAAAGCGTAAAGAAGCGACACAATTTCTTTCCACTGGTTATTTTAAAATTGGCCACAAAGCACAGTAAATAGAATTTTATAGCAATAAATTGGCATGTTTTTCTTTCTCAATTTATTGCTATAAGTTAGCTTGCTTTACCACTATAAAAGTTCACCATTAAAAAGCTTACCAATAGAAAAATTCACGATTAAAAAACTACTGATAACTTCGCACCAGTATATGCCTGACTATCTGCTTTCCAGTATTCGCCATCGACTTGTCTTAGTCGAGCAAACGCTTCAATTTGTAAATGATCAAACTTAAAACCGGCACCGACACCGACATAACCATCAATATCATTTGAGTCATCGTAGCGTTTTCTGTTAGCGCTAATAAAGTCATTGTCTTCATCTCCATAATAAACGTGATAGTGGTCATCCTCATCTCTATCTTGAAAAGCTAATTCACCTAAATCAAAACCAACTTCTGCATAAGCAAAAACATCAGAAAAGTAACCTAGCTTTAGCCCTGCTTCCCAAGCGATATAATCATGTTGGATATTATCTCGGTCAGTCACTTCGGCTTTGCCAATTGATGTCAGCACTGACACGCCAAAGTTTGAATCGTGATTAGTTAGCCACATTTCAGCGCCAACACCGGAAATATAGTCACTGTCGTTAACTTCATTTTTAACGAAAAGTCCAAATCGAGGACTCTGGTAGGCATTAGCGCTAAATACTGCTAAAAATAGCATTATCAGCACTGGCATGAGTATGAATCTGATCACAGGCACTATCATTGTGCTGTTGGTATTTTTTAGTATTAACATCGGCATCCTTGAACATGTTTAGCTTTTATCTCAATAAGATAAGAATAAGCTAAAACGAGTGTTCAATTCAGTAACGAAACTGTTAGTTAACAAGGGCGTAATGTTAGAAAGTGTAAGAAGCGTATCTGATATGTTTGGAGCTGAGGTAAATAAAAAGGTAGCAAACGCTACCTTTTATCATGTTTTTTGTTGGCGTAAATTAGCCTTCTTCACTCGACAATAGCACCGCAAACCATCGCCCTTCTGAAGAGTTTTCTAAGGCGATTTTAATGATCATGGTCAGTGGTACCGATAGCAACATTCCTACGGTGCCTAGCAGCCATCCCCAAAATATTAATGAAATAAATACCACTAACGTTGAAAGCCCTAAACCGCGCCCTAAATACCGTGGTTCAACAACATTCCCCATGACGGTATTGATAGTTAAATAGCCTAAACCAATAAAGCCTGCAGCTGCTGGCCCAAGTTGTAATACCGCTAACGACATTGCTGGCACAGCCGCAATAATTGAACCGATATTAGGAATGTAGTTAAGTAAAAATGCCAACACGCCCCACAACAAGAAGAAGTCTAAACCAAAGGCCCACAACATTAATGACACACAAATACCGGTGGCAATACTGACCAAGGTTTTAATCGCTAAATAGTTGTTTACTGACTCTAAAAATTGATCAATCTGTTTCATACGAGCAGTAGGATCATCAAGTGCCAAATGCAATTTATGCGGTACTGATGAGGCTTCAAATAGCATGAAAATTACCGTGATAATAATCAAGAATAAGTTCGCCATAACGCCACCTAAGCCACTAAGCATATCAGTAGCTAGCCCCATCGCGGCAGCAGGGTCAAAATATTCAATCAATAATTCTGAAGAAATTTTAATGTTATAAGTATCAAGTTGTTGAGTTAACCAAACAAACTGTTCTTGTAATTGTGCCCGATATACTGGTAATTGCTGAGACAATTCATTCAATGAATTACCGATCAAGCCTGCCAGTGATAATGCAATAGAAACAAAAATACCAATAATGAAGATGACAGCAATTGGTTTAGGTATTTTGTAACGTGCCGCTTTGACTACCAACGGATTACAGATAATGGCGATAAATGCCGACAATAAAAATGGTACTAATAATGTTGCTGCGGTTTTTACGCCAGCTAAAACAACAAATAATGCCGCGGTGACTAATAAGAACTTCACTGCACCGTCAGACTTCCCTTGTAAACCCATTTTCTAAACCCTGAGTATTATTAAATTAAATATAAGTGATTAAAACTATAAGCGATTTCATAGCTGAGTAGCTAGTATTAAACGCTTATAGTATTGATTGAAATGAAATTACATGGTTCTGCGGATCAAGGTTACGCTTGATAAGTTGAGCAAACGCCAACAACTTAACATACCAATTAAGCCAACAAATAATGCGCCTGCACCGATGCCGACTAACCAATATTGAAAGTGAAAACTGCCAGCCATTTCGAATACTTGGCTTTGTAAAATGTAAACCGCAATCTCCATACCGATACTAGCCATTAAGCCTGCAATGGCACCTAGCGCAACAAATTCATATAACACACTGTTACGTAGCAATTTCCCACGAGCGCCCAAGGTTCTTAAAATAGCAAGTTCACGTTCTCGTTCTTCCATACTGGCTTGCACTTGAGCAATCAGCACTAAGCTGCCTGCAAGCACCACTAAAATAAGAATAAGCTGAATAGCCACTGACACTTGCTCAATAATATTATTAAGCTGCGCCATAATGGCGGCAAAGTCCATTAAGGTTACTGTTGGGTAATTAGCCATGAATCGATAAACCATATCGCGGTCTTGGTCAGAAACCGACCATGCTGAAATGGCAGTTGTTGGGTATTGTTCAAGCACACTACGGTTAAACACCATAATGAAGTTAAGCTGTCGGCTTTGCCAGTTCACTTTTCGAATGCTTGTCACCGGCACGGTAAATTCATCAGAGCCAAGTGTGAATGTTAAGCTATCGCCAAGTGCTATTTCTAAACGCTCTGCCATTGAACTTTCGATAGAAACTTGTGGTTTGGTATCATCAAGCTGCCACCATTGCCCTTCTATCACTTCATTGCCAGGTGAAAGTTCATCACGCCAAGTTAATCCTAACTCACGACCTGCACCACGTCTTCCAGCTGATTGCTCAGCTTTTTCTTCCGTACTTTTCTCAGTACTTTTTTCAATGCTTTTTTCGGTACGGGCAGATTCTGCGTCCTGTTCTTGCTCTTGTTCCGAATTATCTTCTTCTCGAATAGTTTTTTCGCCGTTAATTGCCGCTAAACGGCCACGATACACCTTGTAAAAGCCTTGGTTTGCAATATTATTTTCATCAACAAACTGCTGCAATGGCTGAATTTCGTGTTCGCTAATATTGATTAAATAATGGTTTGGCGTGTCTTCAGGAAACTGTTGTTCCCATTCTGATAAAATCGAACTTTTCATCACGGTAATTAGCAACAATAACTTAATCGCGATAGTGAAACTAACTAGCTGTACACTGTTTTCACTGGCGCGACGTTTTAAATTAGCTAATGCCAAATGCCATGATTTACCCGCTTTAGTGCCAACACTGCGACCTGCACTCATTAAGCCACGACCGAATAGCAACAGAATAAAAGAAACAACTATGCCACCAAAAAGCAAAGCTGCACTCATTATCGCGTCTTGGCTGAATAGGAATAGTAAAATGAACAATGCTAATAATGGTGGTACTTGATGCCAACCAAAACGTGCGACTTTTTGTTGGCTAAAGCCACGAATAACGCTTAGTGGTGAACTATTAACTAAAACACTAATCGGGTGAATGGCAAAAGCGACTGCACATAATAAGCCAGTAAAAATTGCCGTTAAAAATGGCGTAAAGGTTAACGGTGCATCTGCTAGTGATAAGTAACTCGCAATGGCATTAACACCTAATAACATCAAGCCATAACCAACCACTAAGCCTGTAGCAATGCTTAAACAGCTCAATAACGTCCAATGTAAGCAATATAACTTTCTCACATGAGAAATTGATGCCCCCATCGCTTTGAAAATAGATACCGTTGATTGATGACGTTGGCCATACCGACGACTTGCCACCGCTACCGCAACCGCAGCTAAAACAATGCCCAACATACTCGCTAAAGAAAGAAACTTTTCTGCTGTGTCTAAAATTCTTGATAAGCGATTTTGCGCCGCTTTTGCATCGTACCAGCGTTGAGCTTCGTTAATTTGTGGTTTAACCCAGTCTTCAAACGCTTCAACATCATCAGTTTCACCAGCAAAGAGATACTTGTACGTCATACGACTACCAGGCTGTATCAACTCTGTTTTAGGCATATCTGCAATATTTAAGATCACCGTTGGACCAGCAATAAACGCGCGATAAGAACGATCAGGAATATCAGTAACAATGCCCGCGATGGTTAACGGTGCAACACCAATTTCTATAATGTCGCCGATATTGACATCTAATCGACTTAATACGCTAGGTTCGACCCAAACCGTGCCTATTTTAGGCGCATTCACTACAACGCTATTTTCTTGCGTTAACGCAGTTTTAATACGCAGTTCACCACGCAGTGGATAAGTTTCTGAAACCGCATCAATTTCGCTGAGCAACATATTGTCACCGGCAAATGCCATAGATTCTGTTTCAATTTTACGGGCGTGGTTTAACGACATTGCCTGACTTTTATCAATAAAGCTTTTATCAACTTCAGTGGATAATCGTAAAACTCTATCGGCACCTATGGTATTGGTACTATTGGCAACAATGGCGTGTTTAATTTGCCCTGAAAAGCCCGTTAACGAAAATACCGTTGCAACTGCTAAAACGATAGCAAGAAATATAATGGTTAGCTCACCACGACGAAGCTCATGATGTAATAAACGTAATGACTGAGCTAGCCACATAGATGATTTTTTTTGATTAACAGCAATCATGGTTAACCTACTTGTGACGTAGAGGTTTCAGGAGTCACATCGTTAGCAGATGTACTTTCTACATCAACACTTTCTGCTACAACAGCACTTGTCTTTTCATTTAATATGCCGCTATCCATTTCAACTTGACGCTGACAACGCGCAGCTAATTTAGGATCATGCGTAACTAGCACTAAAGTAGTGCCTTCTTTGGCATTCAAATCAAATATTAAATCAGTAATATGCTGTCCGGTCTTACTATCAAGGTTACCGGTTGGTTCATCAGCAAATAAAATATCCGGTTTAGAAATAAAAGCGCGAGCAATCGCAACACGTTGCTGCTCACCACCAGAAAGTTGTGATGGATAATGATCAAGTCTATCCGCTAAGCCAACTTGCTCAAGTAGTGCTTCACCTCGAGCTTGTGCATCAGGTAGGTTTGCTAATTCCGCGGGTAACATCACGTTTTCAAGTGCGGTTAAACTATTAATCAATAGAAATTGCTGGAAAATAAAACCAACGTGCTGTGCTCGAACTTGGCTGCGTTGCTCTTCATTAAACTGGTGTAATGGTTGGTTTTTAAGATACACTTCGCCAGAGCTTGGCAGATCTAATCCTGCTAAAATTGATAATAACGTTGTTTTACCAGAACCAGAAGATCCAACAATTGCAATTGACTCGCCTGCAGCAACCGTTAAATTAAGTGGTTGAAGTAAGGTTAAAGTTTTATCTTCAACTTGAACTGATTTAGTTAAGCTACTAACGCTTAAAATACTCTCGGAATTTACATGCATGAAAAATTATCCACTTTTTATATTATTTATTAGCTTATTACTTATCTCGACAACTAACGCAGCTGTGCAGAATAAACAGACCAATACGGCTGATAACGACATAGGTATCAACCCAACAACCAATATTTTATTATTAGGTGATAGTATCAGCGCAAGTTATGGGATGAAACCCACTCAAGGTTGGGTTCATTTATTAAACCGAACACTTGCACAACAGAAACAACCTTACACAATTATAAATGCCAGTGTTAGTGGTGAAACGACGAGTGGTGGTTTATCTCGGTTAGCAGGCATTTTAGCCAATGAAAAAGTTGACCATTTGCTAATTGAATTAGGCGGAAATGACGGTTTACGCGGTTATTCACCTAAGTTAATTAAAAATAATTTGTTACAAATGATCAAGCTAGCACAAGATAAAAACATAAAAGTTTCAATGATTAAGATAAAAATCACGCCAAACTATGGTCCTCGTTACAATAAAATGTTTGAGCAAGTTTTCGAAGACGTTGCCAAAGCAAGCAACATCACCTTATTACCATTTTTTATGGAAGCTGTAGCAACCAATAAAGCCTTAATGCAAGCCGACGGTATTCACCCAAATGCACAAGCACAGCCAATAATTGCTGACTATGTTGAGCAGCAACTTAACGAACTAATGGAGCCTTAATTTCAAATGGAATTTATCTGGATTGGTTTTGCCTTTGCTTGTGGTTTATTAACTAAGCTCATTTCATTGCCGCCATCAATTGGTTACTTAGCCGCAGGGTTTATCCTACATTTTTTAGGTTATCAAGCTGATAGTATGGTTACCACACTTGCTGATATTGGCATCACGCTGATGCTATTTACCATTGGCCTGAAGTTAAATATAAAAGATTTAATAAAACCTGAAGTTTGGTTAGGTAGTTTAAGCCATACCGTGCTTTGGTTATTAGTCGGTTTAGTGATATTAAAAGCAATAGCGTTGGTTACCATTCCTTTTGTTAGCGGCTTAAGTTTAGCTACATCGGCACTTATTGTATTCGCATTAAGTTTTAGTAGTACGGTTTGTGTGGTTAAACTGATGGAAGATCATGGTGAAATGCGCACACGCCATGGCAAGCTAGCCATCGGTATTTTAGTGATGCAAGATATTGTTGCGGTGATATTTTTAGTTGTTGCCACCGGCAAAGTACCAAGTGCTTGGGCGGCACTATTGCTGCTTTTCATTCCATTAAAGCCATATATCAACAAAGCAATTGATAAAGTTGGCCATGGTGAGCTTCTTCCTCTGATGGGATTTTTCCTAGCTTTTGGTGCCTATGAACTATTTGAATTGGTAAAAGTAAAAGGTGACTTAGGTGCATTGCTCGTTGGTATGTATTTAGCTTCGCATAGTAAAGCCAGTGAAATAACAAAATCGTTACTCAGTTTCAAAGATTTATTTTTGATAGGTTTTTTCCTTTCAATCGGTTTTACCGCCCTGCCAACACTTGAGATGTTAGCCATAGCCTCGGTATTAACCTTATTGCTACCGATTAAATTTCTGCTGTTTTTCTTTATTTTAGTAAAACTCAATTTACGCGGCAGAACAGCATTTTTATCTGCTTTGGCACTAAGTAACTTCAGCGAGTTTGGATTGATCATTGCTGCACTTAGTAGCAAGTCAGGTTGGTTATCGCCTGAGTGGTTAGTAATACTATCATTAGCGGTTTCATTATCTTTTATCATGACCAATGTATTGTATAACTTTGCCCATAGTTACTTTGCCAATAACAAAGAAAAATTTAAACGTTTTGAAAGTAAAAAGCGTTTAAGTGAAGATAACTTTGTGCAACCTTGTGAGGCTCCTATCGCCATTATTGGCATGGGCCGCGTCGGTATGGGGGCTTATAAAGCCCTGAATGCGCAAAGTGAAAATCAAGCCTGGGGCTTAGATACCGATAAAAACAAAGTAAAATGGCTAAATGAAAATAAAGTTCAAGCTTACTTAGGTGACGCTGAAGATGCTGATTTTTGGGAAACTATCGATCATAGTAAAATTGAATTGATTCTTTTAGCACTACCCTCTGTGCAAGATATCATGAATATCACTTCACAAATAAAGCGTACGCACTATCAAGGTAAAATCGCCGCAATTGCCCGTTACGACGATGAGCGCATCGCATTAGAAAGCTTTGGTGTTGATAAGGTATTTAACTTCTACAATGAAGCCGGTGTCGGTTTTGCTGAAGAAAGTATCAACTTAATCAATACCAATTGAATTAAGCAAGCAAGTGAGTGAGTGAGTGAGTGAGAATAAATATTCAGAACAAGGCACTTAAGTGATTAATAGCTGGCTATTAGGGTTGAAAGCAACTCTGATATTGGATATTAAGGCCACTTTAGAATGACCGATTATTTATTTCAATTGGTATATTACTAGCCAAGTATAAGTTTCAACTAATACAACGTCGGTTTACTAAAGTGATAGTAAATCGACAAGAATCTCATTCAAGTACACCACTCAAGTAATACTGCACACCTGTGCTATTACTTTTTTAACTGGACATTAATTCTGCTGCTTTGGAGAGTGATACTACGGGTTAGACATAGTAGCGATTTCATATGGACTTAACCGCTAAAGAGTGGGTAGTAATAAATTAGCAAGTTTACTTTTAATTTAAGGCAAGAAGCTTTAGATGATGAGAAAATACTGACCGGCCATAAAAACAGTCATTGCGGCCGATATTAGTATCTGCTACTGAAAACCAAGGCGAGTCCAACTTAGGTATCGTATAAAAGGTAGGGAAGTTCAGAGTTTTACCATGGCCCACTTATTAATTGATATTTAGTATTCACCATACATACCAAGAGTTAAATAACTTATAGATAGCTAGTCTATCTAAAAAATAAACACAAAATATTTTTAAATACTACCTAATCGAGGTAGCCTATTTCTACGATTATTACACAATGATATAAACATTGAGTATGTTCTATTGTTTATAAAGAAGCCTTAAGTTATACCTTGAACTGATACGGAAAGGAGAGTAACACAGGAGTAATTACCGAGGATGGCTAAGAACGACCTTAATAGAAATTTAAATAGCAAAAAACTCACAGTTTAAACTGCTGTTTATTTAAACGCCAAACAG
>OJDH01000356.1_pt1 | contig 22744 bp, 24 predicted proteins | sample 1592761 | NCBI WGS metagenome assembly OJDH01 (sample SAMN05416855, study PRJEB24817) | seawater metagenome | isolation source: Sea water | place: Canada:Atlantic | collected 2013-11
GTTGTTGCTGGAACTGATGATCAGTCAGCGGATAAAGCTGATACGACTGATGCTGCCACTGAAGTAACGGCAGGAACTGATGATCAGTCAGCAACCAAGGCTAATACGACTGATGCTGTTGTTGCTGGAACTGATGATCAGTCAGCGGATAAAGCTGATACGACTGATGCTGTTGTTGCAGTAAGTGCTGACTCAATCCCAACCACCCCTGACACCATCACCAACTTCCAGGCCGACACCGACAAGCTGGACTTATCATCCACTACGGTGGCCAGCAATGTCGCAACACAGGATGGAAGCGATGTCACTCAGGGCAGTGTAACCATCGGTACGATGGATATTGCTGCCGGGATTGCTACGTTTGATAGCGGTTCCGGTGCGGTACTTATTAGCACCGCTGACGCACTGGCCGCTGCAATAACATACCTGGGAGCTGAGGTTACCGACGGTAATACCGTTGCCTTTGATTACGATATCAGTGGAACAACGGGAAGTTACGTGTTCCAGGGCGGTACTGATGGTGATGTTGCAGTGAACCTGGTAGGGGTTGCTACTGCGGATCTGGGCGCGGACCTGGATCTTGTATAAAACGTACTAGAACCTGGGTCGGGATCATTGACGGCTGATCGTCGATTCTGGACCTGACCTTGAGTTTTCAAAAACCGCTACCTTTCGGGGTAGCGGTTTTTTTGTTTTCTGACCCCGCCTGCTGTATCGACCTCATCTGACTGGAACTACTCTGATGACCCGTGCCCGCCGTGAGCAGATCAGCCTGCTGGACACCCCTTATTACCACTGTATTTCCCGCTGTGTCCGTCGCGCCTTCCTGTGTGGCCAGGATCGGCTGACAGGTAACTGTTTTGAGCATCGGCGGCAGTGGATTCTGGAGCGCCTTACGTTACTGGAGCAGGTGTTTGCCATTGATATCTGTGCCTATGCCATTATGTCTAACCATTACCATCTGGTGCTGTGTGTAAATGAAACGCAGGCGCAGAGCTGGTCTGATGATGAGGTGCTGCAACGCTGGCTGATGCTGTTCAGTGGCCCGCCATTGGTGCAGCGTTATCTGCAACAGGAGGCATTAAGTGCCGCCGAGCTGGCGCGGGTGGCGGAGTACGCTGCCGACTGGCGGCAACGGCTGTCAGATATCAGCTGGTTTATGCGTTGCCTGAATGAGTCGGTGGCCCGCCAGGCAAATCAGGAAGATGGCTGCACCGGGCGCTTCTGGGAGGGGCGGTTCAAATGCCAGGCGTTGCTGGATGAGCAGGCACTACTGACCTGTATGGCCTATGTCGATCTGAACCCGTTACGGGCGAGAATGGCGCAAACGCCAGAAGCGTCTGATTTTACTTCAATTCAGCAGCGTATCAGGCAACGGGGTAAGACCAGGCAGAGCACGCCATTACCAGTACTTAAACCGCTGTCGGCGCGGCAGACGGATGTAGATTCGGCAGTATCCGTGCCATTTGCTCTGCGGGATTACCTGAGCCTGGTAGACTGGACGGGACGTTGTGCCCGGGCCGATAAACGTGGAGCGATTGCTGCGCAGACACCGCCCATTCTGCAGCGACTGTGTATTGAGCCTGCTCAGTGGCAACGTACGATGCTACCTGCCGGGCTGCGATTTCAGCAGGCTGTGGGCTCGGTGGCCCGACTGCAGCAGTATGCGGAGAATATTGGTCGGCGCTGGGTAAAGGGCCAGGCGCAGGCACGGCAGCTGTATGCCGCCAGCTAGTATTTCCTCGTATCCACGCTCCGCGTGGCAATACATAGCCAGGCTATGGCTTCACACGCCCTTCGACTACTTCGCGCTCAGGATGAACGGGGGTGTTATCCAGTTGCCCTGTGCCAGACTCGGGACATCGCCAGCCGCCGGCCGACTTTCAGGCGCACCCATTGTGTCTGCCCCACTGCTTGATCCAAAAAACGACTCTGTGTTCAAGCGGCTGTTTGCTGAAGCACCTAGGCTGTTACTGGCACTGATTAATGATCTGCGCCCGGACCTGCCGCCAGTCACCTCGGTGGAGGTGCTGAACCCCAATATTGAAGCCGGTGAGCTGAGCGGAAAGTATATTATTCTGGATGTGCTGGCCCGTGATGCTCAGTATCGCAGGATGGTCAAAGCGAAGCGTGCCCATCATTTCAGGCCGGAGCTGGCCGATAACCTGAGTCTGACACTGCACTATCACGGATAGTCCAGTGCCAGATTTTCAGCAGGTCAGACGCCAAGGGGGCTCGCCCCCTTAACAATCCTCGCTACCTCCACAGAAGCGCGGTATCCGTTACTGGCGCTTCCGAAGTCGGCCTGATTACAAGTGCCAACTGCTTATCCTGAGCATTGATTTTGGTTCCGGGTATCGGTGGGCACGCTGCGCATTGCCCACCCTGTAAACTTCGCCTTACTCAGCCCTGGTCGCATCCAGAAAACGAAATGCCCGCCCAACAGGCGCACCCTGCAGTTCATCCTCGCGCATCACACAGTGGCCGCCGATCACGGTGGCTATCGGCCAGCCGGTGATGTCCATGCCGTCGTAAGGGCTCCAGCCTGCGACGCTGGCGATCTGGTCGTTGCTGATCTGGCGCTTCGCCGCCAGGTCGACCAGGGTGAGGTCGGCATCAAAGCCCAGGGCAATCCGTCCTTTACCTTCCAGCCCGAAGATACGGGCCGGGCCTGCGCTGGTCAGGTCCACCAGTCGCTGCAGGCTCAACCGTCCGGCATTCAGGTGGTTCAGCATCACCGGCAGCAGGGTCTGTACACCGGTCATGCCGCTTGGCGACTCCGGCCAGGGGCGGGCTTTCTCTTCCAGCGTGTGGGGGGCATGGTCGCTGCCGATTACATCCACTACACCGTCACGGATACCCTGCCAGAGTGCATCCTGATGGCGGCGGGAGCGGACCGGCGGGTTCATCTGCGCCAGGCTGCCCAGGCGCTGGTAGCAATCAGGCGCTTCCATGGTCAGGTGGTGCGGGGTCACTTCCACCGTTACCCGCGATTTGTGCTGGGCCAGCAACGCCATCTCTTCGGCGCTGGTGATATGTAAAAGGTGCAGGCGACGACCGGTTTTTTCCGCCAGCCGCAGAATCCGCCGGGTGGCGTTGAGAGCGCTTTCCACATCACGCCAGTTCGGGTGATCTTCTACGTTGCCGGACTGGCAGATAGTTTCCTTGCGTGCACGCAGCCGTTGTTCATCTTCGGCATGCACCGCCATCCGGCGCTTGCCTGCCAGCAGAATTTTTTCCAGCAGCTCATCGTCATCGGCCAGTAACGAGCCAAAGGAGCTGCCCATAAACACTTTCACCCCGGCACAGCCCGGCAACTGCTCCAGCGCCGCCAGCTGGTCCACATTGTCTGCTGAGCCACCCATATAAAAGGCATAGTTACACCAGGCGCCCTCTTCCATGCGCTGCAGTTTGTCGCCCAGATCATCGGCATCCAGGGTCAGCGGGTGGGTGTTGGGCATCTCGAAAATGCCGGTGACACCGCCCAGCACCGCACCACGGGTGCCCGCCTCCAGGGTTTCCTTGTGCTCCAGCCCGGGCTCACGAAAGTGTACCTGGCTGTCGATCACGCCCGGCAGCACATGCAGGCCAGCAGCGTTAATCACCTGATCCGCACGCCAGCCATGAGCATTAAGCGCGACAATTTTGCCGCCCTTACAAACAACGTCGCCGTTATAAACACCGGATGGTGTGACCAGCTGGCCACTTTTAATAATCAGATCTGCCTGTTGCACGGCGATACCCTCAGAGTTCATTGCGAATACGCTGGTAGCCCTGTACCAGCCAGTTATTGGTACGGGCCACATCTTCAGAGAACTCAGCCGCCCGTGGCGTTACCCGAGGGATACTGTCCAGATCGGAATCCGCACTCAGGCGCATGGTCGACGGCACATGGAACCCGGCGGGCAGATCACAGCCATCCACCACCGCGTTATGGCGCACCACCGACCCGGCACCCACCACGGTGTTGAACAGCACGCTGTTAAAACCAATAAACACCTCATCGCCAACACGGCAGGGGCCGTGCACAATAGCGCGGTGCGCAATAGAGGTACGCTGGCCAATGGTGACTGCTGCGCCGGATTTGGAGTGGATAACCACGCCGTCCTGAATATTGGAATGGGCACCGATCTCGATCGCCTCCATCTCGCCACCTTCATCTACTTCATCGGCCCGGATCACCGCATAAGGGCCGATAAAGACATTTTCATGCACCACCACCTTGCCACAGAGAATGGCGGTAGGGTCAACGAAGGCAGAGGGGTGAACCTGTGGCAGATCGCCACGGGGGTTTTTACGGATCATGAACAGCGTACTCCGAACAGAATTGAACCGATAATGATAACTCATTATCATTAAAACAGATTCCACCGCCCATGCAAGGAAACCGAACATGATTCGCAACAGCCGCCAGCGCAACGCTATCCGGGACGCCATCGCCCAGGCCGGTCGCCCGCTACTGCCCCAGGAGATTCATCAGCTGGCACAGCAGGCAGCCCCCAGGCTGGGTATCGCCACTGTCTATCGTAACCTGCAGGCACTGCAGGATGCAGACGAGGTCAACCAGGTGATGATTCCCGGCGACAGCCCCCGCTTCGAACTGGCCGAGCAACCTCATCACCATCATTTCAAATGTACGGCCTGTGGTGGGGTAACCACGTTATATGCCTGCCCAGGCAAACTGGCGGAACTGGCACCGGAAGGCTATCAGATGCATAGCCATGAGCTGACGCTGTATGGGCATTGTGAGGACTGTGCGAAAGCACACTGAGACTGGCGAAGTGCTCAGGTCAGGCGCCAGTGCTCATCAATACCCCATGCCAGGCTCCTGAGGGGATGAGCGGCTCAGTCAATCAGACGCCAGGTCAGATATCAAAACTCAGAGTTTCACCGGCCTGAGCACTGAATTCCTGCGCCAGAAAAGCTGCCAGCGCAGTGCCATCAGCATCGCGTACCCAGCCCTGCTGTGCGGCATCGTAATCAAAATGGTAACCGCCGGTGCGGGTCGCCAGCCAGAGCTGGGAGATCGGTGCCTGACGGGTCAGAATCAGCTGGCTTTTGTTCTCACAGATAATGGTCAGCACACCGCCGCTGATCAGAAAATCCAGATCCGTTTCCGCCTCATCCAGACGCTCTTCAATCGCTTCCAGCGTGGCATCTACCCGCTGATTAAACTCAGATTCATTCATGTTTATGCCCCTTGCTGTGCAACTGCAGATTAAAAAATCGAGGCCGCAGTATAAAACAAGCGCAAACCAGACACATGGTCTGTCTACGATGGTGCAGAAAAACCATCACGCAAATGTACTCCCGCCCCGTTACAGCGGTATACTTCTGCGTTTCTCCCTTATTAAACAGGGCCATGGATGTGAATAAGCTCGCTATCGCTCTGCTGGCCAGTGCACTGTTACTGGTCGGGTGTGGCCAGAAAGGCCCCCTGCAATTGCCGACGGAAACGTCGCAGTCGTCACAATCATAAGAACCGGAAACACTGATGGATAACTTTGAATATCGAAATGGCCGCCTTCACTGTGAAGAGGTCGCACTGCACCGTATCGCTGAACAGCACGGCACACCGCTGTATGTTTACTCCCGCGATGCCATTGAGCGTGCCTATATGGGCTACGCACAGGCACTGGAAGGCCATAAGGGCATGGTCTGCTATGCCGTCAAAGCCAACTCCAACCTGGCAGTGCTGAACATCCTGGCCCGCCTGGGTGCTGGTTTCGATATTGTCTCTATCGGTGAGCTGGAGCGCGTACTGCAGGCCGGTGGTGACGCCAGCCGGATCGTCTTCTCTGGCGTGGCTAAGCGCCCGGATGAAATCCGCCGCGCACTGGACGTGGGCGTCCACTGTATCAACATCGAATCAGAACCCGAGCTGGCGCGCATCAACAGCGTGGCCGCCGAGATGGGCAAAGTGGCGCCGATCAGCTTCCGGGTGAACCCGGACGTTGACGCCGGTACCCACCCTTACATCTCCACCGGGCTGAAAGAGAACAAGTTTGGTATCGCCATCGACGAAGCCCGCCGCATCTATAACGCGGCCGCGGCACTGGATAACGTCAGCGTTAACGGTATGGATTGCCATATCGGCAGCCAGCTGACCGAGATCGCACCGTTCCTGGATGCACTGGACCGCCTGCTGGCACTGGTTGATCAGCTGAGCGAAGACGGCATTCAGATCCAGCATCTGGATATCGGTGGTGGCCTGGGCGTGTGTTACACCGATGAGCAGCCACCGAGCACCGCTGATTTTGTCTCTGCTGTGCGTGAAAAGCTGGCCGGACGCGAACTGGCGCTGATTATGGAGCCGGGCCGCTCGATCGTGGCCAATGCTGGTGTGATGCTGACGAAAGTCGAGTTCCTCAAGCCAACGGGTGATAAGAATTTCGCCATCATTGATGGTGCCATGAACGACCTGATCCGCCCGGCGCTGTACAGTGCCTATCAGGAAATCATCCCGGTTGAAGTCCGCGAAGGCGAGACGCAGCAGTGGGATCTGGTCGGCCCGGTGTGTGAAACCGGCGACTTCTTGGGTAAAGACCGCGCCCTGAACCTGGCCGAAGGCGACCTGCTGGCCGTCTGCTCAGCCGGTGCCTACGGCTTTACCATGGCCTCCAACTACAACACTCGTCCACGGGCGGCTGAGGTGATGGTGGACGACAATCAGATTCATCTGATTCGCAAGCGCGAAACGTTACATGATCTGATCCGTGGCGAAAAATCACTGCCCAAAGACCACTAACGGAGTCGATATGCTGGTTCGTTTTACCAAAATGCACGGCCTTGGCAACGACTTCGTAGTACTTGATCTGGTCACCCAGCGGGTAAAGATCAACGAACGGATAGTGAAAAAACTGGCTGACCGCCACACCGGCGTCGGTTTCGACCAGCTATTGATCGTTGAACCACCGACATTGCCCGACATGGACTTCAGCTACCGGATTTACAATGCCGATGGCAGTGAAGTCGAGCACTGTGGCAACGGTGCCCGCTGTTTCGCCAAATTTGTGCGCGACAAGAATCTGGTGCATAAAAATCAGATTCGGGTAGAAACCGCCAAAGGTATCGCGGTACTGAACCTGCGTGAAGATCGCCAGATTGAAGTCGACATGGGGGCACCAGTACTGGTCCCGGCCGAGGTGCCTTTTAGCGCCGACGCCGAAGCGGACCGTTATTCAATTGACGTTGACGGTGAGGCGTTCACACTGGGGGTAGTCAGCATGGGCAATCCTCATGGCGTACTGATCGTCGATGATGTAGAGCACGCGCCGGTAGCCACACTGGGCCCAGCACTGGAGTCCCACCCGCGTTTCCCGGCCCGCGCCAATATCGGCTTTATGCAGATTATCAATCGCAACGAGGTTAACCTGCGCGTTTACGAGCGTGGTGCAGGTGAAACCCGCGCTTGCGGTACCGGTGCCTGCGGTGCCATTGTCGCCGGTCGCCTGCAAGGATTGCTGGACGACTGTGTTACCGTGCACCTGCCAGGCGGGGATCTTGAGATCCAGTGGCCAGGAAAAGGCCAGTCCGTGATTATGACCGGCCCCGCAACGACCGTTTTTGAAGGACAGATTTTTTTATGAGCGAGCAGAGTGCTGCCCTTGAAGCCGCCCCGGAAGAGACGATCAGTGAACAGCAGATCGCCGACTACCTGGCCGATCACCCAGACTTTTTTAGCCGCCACCTGGGCCTGCTGGAGAAGCTCTACGTACCTCACCAAAGTGGCGCGGCAGTGTCACTGGTTGAGCGTCAGACCTCGGTGCTGCGCGACAAAACCCGCCAGCTCAACGGTCACCTGAGTGAGCTGATCGAGATCGCTCGCCACAACGACATGCAATTCGAGAAAACCAAACGGATGGTGCTCAATCTGCTGGACGCGGAGAGCCTGGACGATATCGCCGTAGCCGTTGACGAAAGCCTGTGTCAGGACTTCCATGGCGACAACACCGCTCTGCTACTGTTCAACGACACTGAACTCGACAGCAACAATATCCGGGTAATACGCCGCGAAGATGCCGAACCGGTCGATATGCTGGTAGAAAGCAACCTGGTGTCCTGTGGTCAGCTGGAGTCCCCTCAGACCCAGTTCCTGTTTGAACAGGATTCACACCGGATCGCCTCTGCCGCTGTTGTGCCGCTGGTACGCGGCCAGACCATTGGCCTGCTGGCTGTCGGCAGCTACGACCCGCAATACTTCCAGAGTAGTCAGGGCACCCTGTTTCTGAGCTACGTGGGCGAAGTTTTAAGCTCGGTTCTGCACCGCGCTCTGTCCCGGACCTGAGCCGTTGAGCGCTGACGGTAATCAGCACTGGCTCGAGCGCTTTCTGCGTTATCTGGCCAGTGAGCGTCAGCTCTCACCCCATACGCTGGATAGCTACCAGCGTGACCTGATCAAACTGCAGCAATTTATGGCGGTGTTCAGCCCGGCCACCTTTGCCGAACTGCAAACCGCCGATATCCGCCGCTTTAGCGCCGAACTGCGCCGTGACGAACTGTCCAGCCGCAGTATTGCCCGCGTGTTATCCACCCTGCGCACCTTTTTCAAGTTTCTCCACCGCGAAGGACTGGTCAGCCATAATCCGGCACTGGGCGTACAAGCCCCCAAAGCCCCGCGCAAACTGCCTGAACCGCTGGATGTGGATAACATCGGCCAGCTGCTACAAATCCCCGATGATGGCAGCCCACTGGTGGCCCGCGACAGAGCCATTATGGAACTGTTCTACTCCAGCGGTTTACGCCTGTCGGAACTGACCGGATTAAGCATGGGCGACATCGACCTCGCCGACGCCAGCATGCGGGTGACCGGCAAAGGCCGCAAAGAACGGTTGCTGCCCGTGGGGCGAAAAGCCATCGAAGCATTACAAATCTGGCTTGAACGACGGCCACAACTGGCCAATATTGAAGAGCGGGCCCTGTTCGTTTCCAACCGTGGCAAACGCCTGGGTGAACGCTCAGTGCAACTACGGCTGGACCACTGGGGCCGTCATCAGGGCATCAGCGGTAAGGTTCATCCGCATAAGTTGCGTCACAGCTTTGCCAGCCATCTGCTGGAATCCAGCGGTGATCTGCGTGCCGTACAGGACCTGCTGGGCCATGAAGATATCTCCACCACCCAGATCTACACCCACCTGGACTTTCAGCACCTGATGTCCGTGTATGAAAAGGCCCATCCCAGGGCACAACGAGGTAACGACGATGATTAAGTGCATCACCTTTGATCTGGACGATACGCTGTGGGCGGTTGATCCGGTGGTGCATCAGGCTAACCTGACCCTGATGCAGTGGCTGCAGGACAACGCTCCACTCTTTACCCAGCGCTTTGAACTGGCTGACCTGACCGAGCTGCGCCGCCAGGCCCTGCTGGCCCGGCCTGAAATCAGCCATAGCGTAACGCTGATTCGGCGCCAGATGCTGGAAAGCGGCTTGCAGCAGGCAGGTTACAGTGCCGAACAGATTCCAGCGCTGGTCGATGCGGCCTTCGAAGTGTTCCTGGCAGCGCGCCAGCGGGTCAGCTTCTTTAACCATGCGCTGGATATCCTCGACCAGCTCAAGCAACAGGGTTACCAGATTGGCGCGCTGAGCAATGGTAACGCCGACATTCATCGCACCGGACTGGGTGGGCACTTTGATTTCCAGTTCAACGCCGATGGCGTTGGCACCGAAAAACCACATCCGCTGATGTTCCACAAAATGCTTGAACACACCGGCCTCAAGCCCAGCCAGGTGGTCCATATCGGCGACAATCCGGTCGCCGACATTGAAGGGGCTCACAACAGCGGTGTCTGGTCGATCTGGGTCAACCTCAAAGGCGAAACATGGCCTGGCGGCCACGCCCCCCACCAGCAGGTACAGTGCCTGAGCCAGCTGCCGGTCGCCATTGAAAAAATCCGCCAGCAAGCAGCACAGCAACTCACCCTCTGATCGTCCCACAAAGGAGTCCACGGCCGCATCCATTAGTCCTGTGGTCGTGCGAATCCCCTATAGAAGCAGTGTATAGTCGCAAGGCTGTGCACGGATCAGGGCCAGACACAGCATATACCCGCAAGCACATATAACAGGGTTGTTATCTCTTCTGCAGGAGCGCAGTACATGTACGCCGCTATTGTTAGCTTTGTCGATCGCTGTTTACGGCTGATTGGCTGCAAAACCGTTAACCAGCAATTTCTGCTGTCCTACGCCTTTATCTTTATCCTGGCCGCAGCCACCGGTGTATCGCTCTACCTGAGCATGGCGATCAGCCCTCAGACGATGGACCTGGCCGGGCGCCAGCGTATGCTCACTCAGCAGCTGACCAAGGAAGCCCTGCTGGTCGCCGCCGGTGCCGCTCAACGCTCGCAGCTGGAAGACACCCTGGCGCTGTATGAGCGCAGCCACCGTGCATTAATGAACGGCGCGCCTGCAGAGCATATTAACCGCATAGAGCAGTCGGTGATCATTCAGCAGATGCAGCGGGCTGAACAACTCTGGCAGCCTTATAAAGCCAGCCTGCTTGGCCATATTCAGCAGCCTTCCGCTCAGAGCCTGCGCCAGCTGCAGCAACAGGCCGATGAGTTACAGGTTCAGCTCGACAATACCATCGGCATGATCACCCGCACCGCCCATAAAACCGAACGATTCCAGTTACAGCTGGCCGTGGGCTGTATTGTTTTCATCCTGATGCTGGTGGTGCTGGGGCGTATTTTTGGCCTCTATACCCTGATGCATAACGTCGACCGGCTGAACCGGCGGATGAATGAGGTTGGCGACGGTAAATTCACCCACCGCTTTCAGATCAGCCACACCGATAACGAAGTCGGCCAGCTGTACAGCAACTTCAACAGCATGCTGGACCATGTCAGCGACCTGATGCGCCAGGTCCAACAGACGGTCAGCAACACTGAAAGTCATGTCGGTAACGTGGTCGCAGCCACCGAAGATGCCGAACATGGCGTACGCCGCCAGTATGAGGATATCGAACTGATTGCCACGGCAATGAAAGAGATGACCAGCTCGGTACAGGCAGTCGCCAGCAATGCCGCCGAAGCTGAAAGCGCTGCGCGTAACACTGACCTGCAGGCCCGTAATGGCGGCCAGGTCGTGACCGAAGCAGGCAGCAGCACTGAGCGCATGCTGTCCACCCTGCGGACGACCGAAGCCACTCTGAACGGGCTGGCCCAGGCGACCCAGGATGTCGGCAACGTCACCTCCGTGATCAACGGTATCGCCGAGCAGACCAATCTGCTGGCCCTGAATGCCGCAATTGAGGCCGCCCGTGCGGGTGATCAGGGCCGGGGCTTTGCCGTGGTCGCCGACGAAGTCCGCACTCTGGCACAACGTACCCAGACTTCTACCCAGGAAATTCAGACCATTATCGAGCAGCTGCAAAAGCAGGCGGATGAAGCTGTCAGCTCAATGAGTCAGAGCACTGAACTGGCCGTTCACAGCAGTGAGATGTCGCTTTCCGCCGCGGAAACCCTGAGCGATATTGTTATCTCAACCGATACCATATCCAGCATGAACAGCCAGATCGCCACCGCGTCAGAACAACAGAGCCAGGTAGTGCTGGATATAGACCAGCGGGTGGTCAATATCTCTGATATGGCCAGTAACACCAAACACGACACGGGCAAAGTGGTGGTGGCTACGGAACAGATACGTGATGAAATTCAGATACTTAACCAGCTAGTACAGCGATTCAAGATATGACTTCCTGACATCGCCGGGGCCGGCTGAGACAACCGGCCCTGCATCCCTGATGCAAATCAATCGTTCATTCAAATAGCGGTCACAGACTGGCTCTTATAGGTCAAAATTGTTAATGTTGGCCGCCTCGGCCATCCGCCCCGCGATGGCCCCTCAGACGTCACCGCCGCGCGGTTGCAGGAGGCCTTATGAACGCTGCCCTATCTACCTTTATCGATCGCTGCCTGCGCCTCGTTGGTTGTAAAACCATCAACCAGCAGTTCCTGCTGTCCTACACCATAATCTTCCTGCTGGCGACTGCCTCCGGTGTCTCGCTGTACCTGAGCATGGCCATCGACCCGCAGACCATTAACATTGCCGGTCGCCAGCGAATGCTCAGCCAGCGCATCGCCAAAGAGACCATGCTGGTCGCCGCCAACATTGAACAGCGTAGCCAGCTGCAACAGACTATCAGGCTGTTTGAAAACTCCCATAACGCCATCCTCAATGGCGACCCGCAGCAGAATATGAACGCCCTGACCGACCGAACCATCATCGCTCAGCTCAACCATGTCGGTACGCTGTGGCAACGCTACAAACCGCTGGTACTCGATTACGCCAACCAGCCAGAGAACAACCGCCTGCGACAGATTCATCAGCAATCCCCGATACTGCTCAAAGAGATGAATAAAGCCGTGGTGATGATGACCCGCGCCTCCACCGATACCACCCAGTTCCAGTTGCTACTGGCCTTTGCCTGCGTGGTCCTGATTGTGGTACTGGTGATCCTGGGCCGAGTATTTGGCCTGCATACCCTGGTGGCGAATATGAGCCGACTGAATCGACGTATGTCTCAGGTGGGTGACGGTGACTTCCGCCATCGCTTTACCATCAGCCATACCGATAACGAAGTGGGCCAGCTGTTTAGCAGCTTCAATGCCATGCTGGAGCACATCAGTGAGCTGATGCGTACCGTGCAGCAGACTGCGCTGAATACCGAGCAGCATGTCAGCCATGTCACCGTCGCCACCGACGACGCAGCCCAGGGTGTTGGTCGCCAGTATGACGATATTGAGCTGATCGCCACCGCGATGAACGAAATGACCAGCACTGTACAGGATGTCGCCAGCAACGCCGCCCAGGCAGAACAGGCCGCTCAGAGCACTGATCAGGCCGCCCGCAATGGTGGCCAGGTGGTACATGCAGCCGGAGATAGCACAGAACGACTGCTGACCACCCTGAAGACCACGGCCAATACCTTACAAGAGCTGGAAGATGCTACCCGTGAAGTGGGTAACGTGACCTCGGTGATCAACGCCATTGCCGGTCAGACCAACCTGCTGGCACTTAACGCTGCCATCGAAGCTGCCCGCGCGGGAGATCAGGGCCGTGGGTTTACGGTGGTCGCCGATGAGGTGCGTACCCTGGCACAGCGCACTCAGAGTTCCACTCAGGAGATTCAGAGCATTATCGAGCGCCTTCAGGAACAGGCACGACAGGCCGTCAGCTCCATGCAGGAAAGCACCGAACTGGCCGAGCATAGCTGTGAGCTGTCGCGGACTGCCGAAACCACTCTGGCCGAGATTGTCAGTGCGACAGAAACCATCTCGACCATGAACAGCCAGATCGCCGCAGCCTCTGAGCAGCAAAACCTGGTGGCGGTGGATATTGATGAGCGCGTCGTCAATATTTCCGGGGTCGCTGGCCATACCCGCGACGATACCAGCAAGGTGGTGGCGGCCACCAATGAGATCCGCCGCGAGATCAGTGAACTGAACCAGATGGTGCAACGCTTCCAGCTCTGATCTTTTAGCCCGGTTTAACCGGCCAGAAAGATCTCCAGCAGATCATTGAGAAACAGCCGACCCTGCGGGGTCGGTGCCAGCGTAGTGATATCTTCTATCAACATGCCGCGCTGACGCGCCTGTTGCAGCAACGGCTCCATCACCGCCAGCGGCAGGCCGGTACGTTCACTAAACATGGTGCTGGGCACGCCCTCATACAGGCGCAGTACATTCATCATAAACTCGAACGGCAGATCTTCAGCTGCCACTACCTGCGCGCCACTGACTTTATCCAGCGCCGCCATATAGGCTTTGGGCTGGCGTAGCTTCCAGCGCCGCACCACCTCACCACGGCGGTCCGTCACTTTGCCATGGGCCCCGGCACCGATACCGATATAGTCACCAAACTGCCAGTAGTTCAGGTTATGCCGTGCCCGCCGACCGGGCTGGGCGTAACCGGAGATTTCATACTGGCGGTAACCCGCATTGGCCAGCAGCTGCCAGCCCATTTCCTGAATATCCCACAGGGTTTCATCCACCGGCAGGCTCGGGGGCCGGGCATGGAATTCAGTATTGGGCTCGATGGTCAGCTGATACCAGGACAGGTGCTCCGGCCCTAGCGCAATGGCTTTGAGCAGATCCCCCCGCGCCAGATCCTGGGTCTGTCCCGGCAACCCGTGCATCAGGTCGATATTAATATTATCAAAGCCAATCTCGCGGGCTTTCTCAAACGCCAGCTGGGCGTCCCCGGCACTGTGGATACGGCCCAGCGCACTCAGGCAGCTATCATCAAAACTCTGCACCCCCAGTGACAGACGGTTGATCCCCGCTGCTCGAAACCCGGCAAACCGGGCCTGTTCAAACGTGCCCGGATTGGCCTCCATGGTGATCTCGCAATCATCCACCAGGCTCAGCCGCGCCCGTACACCGTCCATGATCTGGTGCATCGCCTGCGCCGAAAACAGGCTCGGGGTACCGCCGCCGATAAAAATCGACTGGCACTGACGCACATCCGTCAGCTGCAACTCCTGCTCCAGGTCAGCCATCAGCGCAGCAATGTACTCGTCTTCCGGGACTGTTTCACCGGCCTGATGGGAGTTGAAATCACAGTAGGGGCACTTGCGTACACACCAGGGGATATGGATATAGAGCGACAGCGGAATCACAGGTACGGCACCGTTTGGCTGATGAGCGCCATGGTCTGGCGCTCGGGTTGTGTCAGGCAGGCTTACTTCAGGTAGGGCTCTATACGCGCAATCAGCTCTTTCACGGCCTGACCACGATGACTGAGCTGGTTTTTCTGCTCGGATGGCAGCTGGGCGGACGCCTTGCCCAGCTCAGGAATCAGGAACAGCGGGTCATAGCCAAAGCCATTGTCACCGCAACTCTCTGGCAGGATCACACCCTCCCAGGCACCCTGGCAGATCAGCGGCGTTGGGTCTTCGGCGTGACGCATAAACGCCAGTACGCAGCGAAAGCGCGCCGTACGCTGGGCCTCAGGCACGTCCTGCAATGCTGCCAGCAGCTTGGCGTTGTTGCTGGCATCGGTGGCACCTTCACCACTGTAACGGGCTGAGTAGATGCCCGGTGCGCCCTGCAGAGCGTCCACTTCCAGCCCGGAGTCATCCGCCAGCGCAGGCAGGCCAGTCAGCTTTGCCGCATGACGGGCTTTAAGAATCGCGTTTTCAACAAAGCTGAGACCGGTTTCATCGGCATCGCTGACCGCAAACTCGGACTGCGGCAGCACCTCGATATGCCACTGGCCCAGCACCTGGCTGAACTCACGCAATTTACCTTTGTTACCACTGGCCAGAACAATCCTGTTAATCATCTTTCTCTCACCTGTTTCAGATCGCCACAGCATAAACGAAAACGCCGCTGACAACGATTGGCAGCGGCGTTTTCAGGAACCCATCAGGCCTCAGTCCATATAGAACTTCTGCTCAAAGCTGATGGTATACGCCGGCTTGTTCGGGTCGGGCTGCACATCCAGCGCAATACGCATTACCTGAGCATCGGTAAAGCCAAACGAGCCGATGTAGTAGATCGCTTTACCTTCGTCGATCTTGTTGAACTTCATCTGTTGCTCCTGACTGATCAGGTTGGTTGCCTTGCCAGACACCAGCGCATTGACAGCCTTCAGTGAGCCGTCATCCTGCTTTTTCAGTACCGAGACATTGACCAGCGCCCGGCGTTTACCGCGTACCAGATTGTTCTGCTGGGCGATCTCCGGTTTCACAAAGCTGCTGTTAAAGGCGTTGTAGTGGATTTCGTAGTTATCGTATTCAACAAACTGGGCAGCACTGGCGGCACAGCTCAGCGCCAGCGCCAGGCTGGCCAGCAGGGTCTGGCCGGTACGTCGGATAAATGTAGTCATAAAGCAGTCCTGATCCTTATCGAGTTATACGGTAGATGGCAATCTCACCCAGCATATTGGGCCACAGGCGGGTCCACCAATGATCACGGTGCGAGTGATCCACTACAGTACGGTCCTGAATGTAGATATTTCGCTGGACACAGAGCCGCTCGAAATCCTTGAAGGTACAGAAGTGAATGTTCGGCGTGTTGTACCAAGTATAGGGCAGGAATTTCGACACCGGCATTTTGCCACGAAACGCCAGATAACCCCGCGCCCGCCAGTGGCCAAAGTTGGGGAAAGTGACGATGCACTCTTTACCGATACGCAGCATTTCATCGACAATCAGATCCGGCCGTTCCATCACCTGTAGCGCCTGAGTCATAATCACCGTATCGAAGCTGTTATCCCGCAGCGTCGCCAGGCCCTCATCAATATTCTTCTCGATCACCGACACACCTTTTTCCAGGCAGGCGGTAATATTGCCCGGATTGATCTCCAGGCCATAGCCCGTGACGGCCTTGTTCAGCATCAGGTGCTGCAGCAGCTCGCCCTCACCACAGCCCAGATCCAGCACCCGGCTACCCGGCTTTACCCATTCATCAATAATTTCCAGATCAGCCCGCATCTCAGTAGCCCCCCTCTGTCGACAGCGCAGGAACATCAGCATCCACCTGCGTCATGTAAGCGCGAAACACTTCCATGTAGCGGGGAATTGGAATCAGAAACGCATCGTGACCATGGTCCGCCTCGATCTCGGCATAGCTGACTTTTTTGCCTGCATCAATCAAGGCATCGACGATCTCGCGGGAGCGATCCGGCGCAAAGCGCCAGTCCGTAGTAAACGCCGCCACAAAGAATTTACAGCGAGTCTGCTTCACCGCTGTGGCCAGACAATCACCGTATTCCGCCGCCGGGTCGTAGTAGTCCAGCGCCTTGGTCATCAGCAGGTAGGTGTTGGCATCAAATTCGGTGGAGAACCGTTCGCCCTGATAACGCAGGTAGGACTCGACCTCAAACTGCGGGGTAAAGTCGAAACTGAGATTGCCGGAGCGCAGCTCACGGCCAAATTTTTCACGCATCCCATCCGCTGACAGATAGGTAATGTGACCCAGCATCCGTGCCAGCATCAGCCCGGTGCGTGGCACGGTTTCTTCACCATAGTAGTGGCCATCGTGAAACTCGATATCCCGGCTGATCGCCTGGCGAGCCACTTCGTTAAAGGCGATATTCTGCGCCGACAGTTTCGGCGCGGAGGCGATCACCAGGCAATGGCGTAAACGTTCAGGGAAATCGATCGACCACTGCAGCGCCTGCATTCCCCCCAGGCTGCCGCCAACAATCGCCGCCCACTGTTCAATGCCAAAATGATCCGCCAGCCGTACCTGACTGTTAACCCAGTCTTTCACCGTGACAATGGGGAAATCAGGGCCATAGGGTTTACCGGTATCCGGGCTGGTGCTGTTGGGCCCGGTGGAGCCATGGCAGCCACCCAGGTTGTTCAGCCCGATCACAAAGAATTTGTTGGTATCAATGGGCTTGCCGGGGCCAATCGCACTGTCCCACCAGCCCGGTTTTTTATCGTCCGGGCTGTGATAACCCGCGACATGGTGGTGACCCGACAGGGCATGGCAGATCAGAATCGCATTGGAACGGTCAGCATTAAGGGTGCCGTAGGTTTCGATCACCAGGTCATAGCAGTTAAGCGTGCGGCCACAGGCCAGCGCCAGTGGCTGATCAAAGTGCAGAGTTTGCGGCTGGACCAGGCCAACCGAATCGGCAGGGAATTCGTGAGACATCAGACATACTCGACAAAACAGTAAGACAAACAGAGTTAACAGTTATGCGCGTCGAGCATCACATTTCGTAAAACAGTAACGGACAGGGCTGTAACAGCAGATCAAAGGTAAACACGTCAGTCTCGCTCCAGGGTCAACGCCTCGGGCAGACGGCCGGGTGCCGCAATTCTGATCCGCTTCTGTCGTCCCAGTTCGCCACTGACGATGGTGATCGCGCCCTTGGCAACACCAAACTGTTTGGCCAGAAATTTAATCAGATGCGCATTGGCTTTGCCGTCAACAGGCGGTGCGGTAATGCGTATTTTCAGGCTGTCACCGTGCAGACCGCAGAACTCATCTTTTGAGGCCTTGGGCTGCAGGTGACAACTTAGCAGCAGGTCTTCATCCTGCCAGCGGTAATAACTCAAAACGGTGCCAGCATACTCAGCTGCGCCTGGATAATCTGGATCGCCAGGAAGATAACGATCGGCGACAGATCCAGCCCACCCAGTGGTGGAATCACCTTGCGCACCAGCGCAAACAGCGGCTCAGTCAGCTGCAACAGCAACTGTGGCGCCGGGTGATAGCTGCCAGGGGCCACCCAGCTGATAATCACACTGCCCATCACCGCCCAGAAATAGACGGTAAGGATCATATCCACTACGCCCAGCACGGAGACCAGTGCCAGCGCCACCATATCAGGGAAACCCTGATTAGAGGACGCCAGTACCAGCAGTATAAACGTGGCAAATTTCACCAGCACCGCCAGCAGCAGTGCTGACAGATCCCAGCGGCCCATGCGCGGCAGTATTTTCTGCAGCGGTGCCATCGGCAATGCCGTCGCCCGTACCACCGCCTGAGAGATCGGATTGTAATAGTCGGCCTGTGACAACTGCAGCAAGAACCGCATGATCACCAGGAAGGCGTAAAGACTGCCGAATGTGTTGATGATCAGGGAGATCGGATCCTGTCCCATATGACATCCTGTATAAGCGCTTGATTTGCGAAAAGTATAGAGGCTAGCGGCGATATTTTATACCGCCACTAGCCAATCTGCTTTACAAAAAAGGTCAGCCGTCGCCCAGTTCACGACCCAGTTCTTCAGAACGGTCGCTACAGGCCTGCATGCCATCCATAAAGATCTGCCGTAACCCGGCGTCTTCATAGCTGTTGATCGCCCGCTCCGTGGTGCCATTGGGTGAGGTCACCCGACGACGCAGCTCAGCCGCTGAGAACTCACTGGCCGCTGCCATCGTGGCCGCACCCTGCGCGGTTTGCAGTGTCAGCTGGGTCGCAACGTCTTCCGACAGACCCAGTTTCATCCCTGCATCGATCATCGCTTCCATTACCAGGAAGTAATAGGCCGGGCCACTGCCGGAGACCGCTGTCACTGCATCCAGCTCGGCCTCACTGTTCACCCACAACGCAATCCCGGTGGCCTGCATCACCTGCTCCGCCTGGCTACGCTGCTGCGCACTCACCTGTGCATTCGCAAACAGGCCACTGGCCCCCTGCTGAACCAGTGCCGGGGTATTTGGCATACAGCGCACCAGCGCCACATCACCACCGAGCCAGCTGACCAGCGACTCAGCCGAGATACCGGCCGCCACGGAAATGATCAGCGGCTGTTTCGCCTGCACGGCATCAGCCATCGGCGTCACCACCTGTTTCATCACCTGCGGTTTAACCGCCAGAATCACCGCATCGGCCGCCGCTACTGCTACGTTATTATCACTGGTGATCTGCAATCCCTGCTCGGCCAGATCCGTCAGTTTGCTGAGATCAGGCTCACTGGCCCAGATCTGTGCTGCCGGGTAACCGTTGGCCAGCAGGCCACCCATAATGGCACGGGCCATATTACCGGCACCAATAAACGCCAGAGTCGGAAAATCAGTCACATCAAATCCTCATTCAGACACCGGACCCTCAGTGGTCAGGCGATTATTTCAATTCAGTTTTATGGATGCTTATTTTTAGGCGCTCAGGCAGAGTAATCCCGTGCGCCAAAAATCGCCGTGCCAATACGCACCATGGTCGAGCCTGCAGCGATCGCGGCGGTCATATCACCCGACATCCCCATCGACAGGGTATCCATCTGCGGATGATCCGTCTGTAAGTCACACAACAGCTGCTGCATGCGACCAAACACCGCCCGCTGCTCGGCTTCATCATCCGTTGCCTGCGGAATCGCCATCAGGCCACGCACCACCAGCGCGGGTTGCTGTGTCAGTGCCGCTGCCAGCGCAGGTACATCTTCCGGCAGGCAGCCGGACTTGCTCGCTTCACCGCTAATATTAACCTGCAGACAGATATTCAGTGGTGGCATCCCGGCGGGGCGCTGTTCAGCCAGCCGACGGCCAATTTTCTCCCGCTCCACCGAATGTACCCAGTGGAAATGCTCGGCGACAGGGCGGGTTTTATTGGACTGGATCGGGCCGATAAAATGCCAGCACAGTGGCAGGTCGGCCAGTGCGTCTATCTTTTCCAGACTTTCCTGCAGATAGTTTTCGCCAAAATCGCGCTGGCCTTCAGCATAGGCTGCTCGCAGGTCCGCCGCCGGGCGAGTTTTACTCACCGCCAGCAGGGTCACTGCATTCTCAGGACGACCGGCCTGGGCCACCGCCATCTGCACTTGCTGGCAAACGGTCTCAAGATTGGAAGCTATCGTACTCATATCATATCCAGATTGATCGGCGATTGGATTGGAACCGCTATTCTGCTACAAAGTGGAGCCATCATAGAAGCGGCCAGAACAGGTAAGCCATGGATATTACCGAACTTTTAACATTTACCGCCCAGCAGGGTGCTTCGGATCTGCATCTGACCGCGGGGATGCCACCGGTCATCCGGGTGGACGGTGATATTCGCCGCATCAAACTGCCGTCGATGGATGAAAAGCAGATCAAGGCACTGATCTACGACATTATGAACGACAACCAGCGCAAGGAGTACGAGGAAAATCTGGAATGCGATTTTTCCTTCGAAGTCCCGGGTCTGGCCCGTTTTCGTGTTAACGCCTTCAATCAGAATCGGGGCAGCGCAGCGGTATTCCGTACCATTCCCAGCACCATTCTGACCATGGAGCAGCTGGGACTGGGTGAAACCTTCCGGATGCTGGCCGATAAACCCCGCGGTATCGTACTGGTAACCGGCCCCACCGGTTCCGGTAAAAGTACCACCCTGGCGGCCATGGTCGATTATATCAACCGCACCCGCGCCGACCACATTCTGACCATCGAAGACCCGATCGAGTTCGTTCACGAAAGCAAGAAAGCACTGGTCAACCAGCGTGAGGTACACCGTGACACGCACAGTTTCAGTAACGCCTTGCGCTCTGCCCTGCGTGAAGACCCGGACATCATTCTGGTGGGCGAGATGCGTGACCTGGAAACCATCCGGCTGGCCCTGACCGCCGCCGAAACCGGCCATCTGGTGTTCGGCACCCTGCACACCACCTCAGCGGCAAAAACCATCGACCGTATTATCGATGTGTTCCCGGCAGAGGAGAAAGGCATGGTCCGTTCCATGTTATCGGAGTCCCTGCAGGGGGTTATTTCCCAGAGCCTGCTGAAAAAAGTTGGCGGTGGCCGGATCGCCGCCCATGAAATCATGCTGGGCACCTCAGCGATCCGTAACCTGATCCGTGAAGACAAAGTGGCACAGATGTTCAGCGCCATCGAGACCGGCTCTAACCTGGGTATGAATACGCTGGATCAATGTCTGGCCGAGCTGCTCGACCAGGGTCTGATCACCGCTGAACAGGCCCGTGAAAAAGCTGCCAGTCCTGCAAAATTTAAATAGGCCGATAAGACAACACTATGGATTTTACCCAGCTACTCAAAGTAATGATCGACCGTGATGCCTCGGACATGTTTATCACCGCAGGCGCCCGCCCGGCGATCAAGGTCGATGGCACCATCAAGCCGCTGACCCGTGAAACCCTGACCCCCGACCAGGCCAAAGCGCTGGTCCACAGCACCATGAACGAAAAGCAGCTGGCCGAGTTTGAAGACACCCGCGAATGCAACTTCGCCATCGGCGCGGCGGAGCTGGGCCGTTTTCGCGTCTCTGCCTTCTCCCAGCGTAATTCACCGGGCATGGTGCTGCGACGGATCCACACCACGATCCCGACGCTGGAAGAGCTGAACCTGCCGCAGATTCTGGCCGATCTGTCGATGACCCAGCGCGGCCTGGTACTCTTTGTAGGCGGTACCTCCACCGGTAAGTCGACCTCGCTGGCGTCGATGATCGACTACCGTAACCGCAACCACCGTGGCCATATCATCACCGTGGAAGACCCGATCGAGTACATCCACAACCACCAGCAGAGCATCATCACCCAGCGCGAAGTGGGCATCGACACCGAATCGTTTGAAGTGGCGCTGAAAAACACCCTGCGTCAGGCCCCGGATGTGATTCTGATGGGTGAGATCCGCAGCACCGAAACCATGCGCTACGGGCTGAACTTCGCCGAAACCGGCCACCTGTGCATGGCCACCCTGCACGCCAACAACGCCAACCAGGCGCTGGACCGGATTATCAACTTTTTCCCCTCCAATCAGCATGACCAGCTGTGGATGGACCTGTCCCTCAACCTCAAAGCCATCGTCGCCCAGCAACTGCTGCCCGCTGCCGATGGTAAAGGCCGCCGCGCCGCGATTGAGGTGCTGATCAACACTCCACGGGTAGCGGACCTGATCCGCCAGGGTAATGTGCAGGAAATCAAAGAGGTGATGAAGAAGTCCGCCAATGTGGGGATGAAAACCTTCGACCAGGCCCTGTTTGATCTGTACCAGGACGGTGAAATCGATTATGAAATCGCCCTTAAACACGCCGACTCCGCCAACGATTTGCGCCTGATGATCAAACTCGAAGGCGATACCCCGGTCAGCGAGGAAAAGCCTGACAGTGAAGTCAGCTTCAGTTTGCAGGAAGAAACGGACTATACGAGTTGAGTCCGTTACCGCCAGCACATACCCAACTGTCATGCGCTATCGCGGGCTAATACCTGCGCCAGCCTGCGAGTTTCGTCTTGCCTGCTGGCGCCTTAAGGGGCTCGCCCCTTAAGAATCCCGTCACCTCCACTGAACGGCTTAATCCGCTGCTGTAGTGGTCTAATAATCCCGGACACCAACTTAGGTGGTAGAGTAACCGCCAGA